>MAAC01018304.1_pt1 | contig 71402 bp, 62 predicted proteins | sample 1115981 | NCBI WGS metagenome assembly MAAC01 (sample SAMN04961126, study PRJNA320927) | seawater metagenome | isolation source: sample BD02T64 sea water enriched with oil for 64 days | place: USA:Gulf of Mexico | collected 2013-07-27
CAGAAAATCAATGATTTTTTTGCCATAACACTTCCGAGGATAGCTGATACTTTAGACAGTTGGATTAATGACAACTTTCAAACACTGACGCCTGCACCTTGAAGTGTTACGGGTATAAGCTGCTTCTAATGATAGGTCGTAGTTCGTGGTTAAAATATCTTTAACACCTAAACGACAAATCAGTTCATGTATTTTTCCACCTTTGATTGTGTTTACGTGCTCTGCCACATATTTCTTTATGTCACTTTCTTGAAAATTAGTACTTTTAATTGTTTTAAAAAATATTTCTTCGTAGGCTAAGGGAAAAGGTTTTTCATCAGGAAACTTAACATCTATAGATAAATAACTCGTTAATCCATAAAGTAACTGAGACCATGAATTACCATCAGCTATATTATTGATATCGTTCCCTACTAATAATGCAATATCTTCCATGATTTTCTTAAATAATTTTAATTAGTTACATACTATATCGTATTTAAAATCAAAGGCTATTTTAAATGTAACTTTGAAACATAATAATAACAGTGACCTAGTCAACCCAACTCTGACTCGTCTTTCAATATTATGTAGTTAGAGTTTCCAACTAGAGCTGTTGTGTTCAGCTTGAACTAACAAAATATCACTAATTACCTTTTCATTGACGTTATTTAAGACAAAAAAATAGACAAACTAGTAGTTTGTCTATTTTTAAATACCTTTGTCTAATTTTTAAATGCTTTATGACACTTACTCATTAATCTTCGTAAGTAGATACCGCAGGACATGAACAAATTAGGTTACGGTCGCCGTATACGTCATCGATGCGGTTCACGGTTGGCCAGAATTTGTTGGCTGCAACTGCCGCTACTGGGAATACTGCTTCTTGTACCGAGTAGGCACGATTCCAGTTGGCATCAGTGATGTCTGCTAAGGTGTGTGGTGCGTTATGTAGAGGGTTATCTTCTACCGTCCACTCACCTTTTTCTACTTTGCGAATTTCTTCACGAATACACGTCATGGCTTCGACGAAACGGTCTAGCTCTACTTTCGCTTCCGATTCGGTTGGCTCAATCATCAGTGTGCCAGCTACCGGGAATGACATGGTTGGTGAGTGGAATCCGTAATCCATTAAGCGCTTGGCTACGTCCATTTCAGTGATGCCAGAGGCTTCTTTTAATGGGCGTAAATCAACGATACATTCGTGTGCTACCCGGCCATTTTTACCCGTATATAAAATTGGGAAATGTTGGCTTAACTTGTGGGTCAGGTAGTTTGCATTCGTGATCGCGTACTTGGTTGAGTCAGTTACACCTTTTTTGCCTAACATGGCAACGTACAGGTAAGAGATACATAAAATACCGGCAGAGCCAAATGGTGCGGCAGATACTGCGCCGTTGCCTTTGGTGTCATCGTTCACGGTGATTAAGGCGTGATCTGGTAAGAATGGTGCCAAGTGGGCTTTTACGCCAATCGGTCCCATACCTGGGCCACCGCCACCGTGTGGAATGGCGAAGGTTTTGTGTAAGTTTAAGTGGGATACATCTGCACCAATGAAACCAGGAGAGGTAATACCAACCTGGGCGTTCATGTTGGCGCCATCCAGGTAAACCTGACCGCCGTTGTCATGAATGAGGTCACAAATTTCTTTAATGGTTGTTTCGTAAATACCGTGTGTTGATGGGTAGGTGATCATGATACAAGCAAGGTTTTCAGAATGCTCTTCTGCTTTTGCTTTTAAGTCGTTCATGTCAACGTTGCCGTCTTTGTCACAGGCAGTAACCACGATTTTCATACCAACCATTTGCGCAGAAGCGGGGTTAGTACCGTGCGCCGATGATGGAATTAAACAGATGTTACGATGGCTGTCACCGCGGCTTTCGTGGTATTTGTGAATGGCGATAAGACCGGCGTACTCACCTTGTGCACCCGAGTTTGGTTGCATTGAGATATTGTCGTAACCGGTAAGTTCAACTAACCAGTCGCCTAGCTCGTCGATCATCTGCTTGTAGCCTTGTGCTTGCTCCATTGGCGCAAACGGGTGCATATTCGCAAATTCAGGCCATGATACCGGGATCATTTGTGCCGTGGCATTAAGCTTCATCGTACATGAGCCTAATGAGATCATTGAATGGTTCAATGCTAAATCTTTGTTTTCCAGTCTTTTGATGTAACGCAGCATTTCTGTTTCAGAGTGATGCGAGTTAAATACTGGATGGGTCAAAATTGCCGATTCACGCACAATTGATGCTGGAATTGACGAGTGACCACAATCAATAATGGCGGCATCTAATTTAGCAACGTCTAAGCCATGACCTGTGCCTAATAAGATATCGAATAACGCAGCGATGTCTTCACGAGTGGTGGTTTCGTCAACCGATACACTGATTTGACCGTCAACGTCGGTACGCAAGTTAACATTAGCGGCTAATGCACGGGCAACAACTTCGTCTTTGCTAGCACCATCAGAGCCGGCTAGGTTAAAGGTTAACGTATCAAAATAGTTCGCATGAATTGCGACTAAGCCTTTAGACGCAGTACCCGCACATAAAATATCAGCGAAACGGTGAATGCGGTTAGCAATCACTTTTAAGCCTTTAGGGCCATGGTAAATGGCGTAGAATGCTGCCATGTTGGCCAATAATACTTGCGCGGTACAAATGTTTGAGTTGGCTTTTTCGCGGCGAATGTGTTGCTCACGCGTTTGCATGGCCATGCGTAAGGCATCTTTACCACGAGTATCTTTAGACACACCAATGATACGGCCCGGCAATGAACGTTTGTATTTGTCTGATGTGGTGAAGAAGGCGGCGTGTGGTCCACCGTAGCCCATTGGCACACCAAAGCGCTGGCTTGAACCAATCACTACGTCGGCACCAAGCTCGCCTGGCGCTTTCAGTAATACCAAGCTCATGATATCGGCAGCAACCGCGACAATACCTTTTTTCGCATGTACTGCTTCGATTAGTGGCGTAATATCGCTTACTTCACCGCTGGCCGTTGGGTATTGTAATAACGCACCAAATACGTCGTGATTCACTACATCGCTCGCGTCACCCATGACAATGTCAAAACCAAACATTTCAGCACGTTGGGTAACAACGTCAATGGTTTGTGGGAATACGCTGTTGGCGATGAAGAACAAGTTAGATTTTTTGTTTTTCGATACGCGTTTTGCTAATGCCATGGCTTCAGCAGCGGCAGTACCTTCATCAAGTAATGATGCTGATGCTAAGTCTAAGCCAGTTAAGTCTAAACACATTTGTTGGTAGTTTAATAATGCTTCTAAACGACCTTGAGCAATTTCTGGCTGGTAAGGCGTATACGCGGTGTACCAACCTGGATTTTCCAACACGTTACGTAAAATCACGTTAGGGGTATGCGTTGGGTAGTAACCTAAACCAATGTAAGAGGTGTTCACCTGGTTCAAGCTGGCAACGGCTTTTAAGTCGCTTAGGGCTTTAACTTCGGTTTTGCTTTCGCCAATGGCTGGTAAATTTGCTAAACGAATATTGGCAGGTACGATTTCATCGATTAATGCGTCAATAGAATCTGCGCCTATTTCCGCTAACATCGCTGCTGTTTGTGCGGCATCAGGACCAATATGGCGGCGAATGAAATCTTCAGTTTGTTCTAACTGGCTCAAGGTTTGAATAGACATAGTCATCACTTATAACATCAAAAAAATTTAATACATTAACAATGCCCTACTTACCGCTATATTCATGCTATGCGATTTAGCCAGAGTATTATTAAAACAATAAACCCCAAGCAAACGCTCAGGGTCTATACCCGTTCCACTTCAACATGCGGGATTTCAGTGGGAGTTAAAAGCAATTTAGGCAAGGCATTAAATTTAGAGAATGGTTGTTCCATTGTTAAAATTAATAACGCGGCATAAATTGCTTTTAAACCCATCGAAGAAGAATAACCATTTCTACATAACTGCGCCTTGTATTGGCATCGCTCAAGAACTCTGAAACCTGCATCTTGAAGTGGATCGGGTATATAACTAACTGAATAACTTAATTATTCGTCATCAACTACGTTTTTGTAACCTTCCGCATCTAATAACGCGTCTAGTTCGCCAGCATCGTCTAATTTGACTTTGAACATCCAACCGTCGCCGAACGCGTCAGAGTTAACTAACTCTGGTGAATCTTCAAGGTCTTCGTTTACGGCAATTACTTCACCAGAAACTGGTGCGTAAATGTCTGAAGCGGCTTTTACTGACTCTGCAACGGCTACGTCGTCACCAACGCTAATTTCGTCACCAACGTCTGGTAATTCAACAAATACCATGTCACCTAAAAGTTCTTGTGCGTGTTCAGAAATACCGATAGTAACGGTACCGTCACCTTCGTTACGAACCCACTCGTGTGATGTGGCGTATTTTAACTCAGAAGGAATGTTGCTCATTTTTATAGTTCCTAAAAATATTTAAATTTGTAAAATTGTAAATCTGTTATTAAATTTGATGATCTAGCTCTTAACAGCTTAGCCAAAAAATTTAAGAAATAAATAGTTAATTGCTAATTATCGGGCTTAATCTTAAAAGCACTTCTTACCATTGCGCACGAAACTTGGCTTGATTACTTTAACAGTAACCGATTTCTTCCGCATTTCTACTTCACAAGTCTCGCCAATTGAACGAGGAACACGTGCCATCGCAATGGAGTGACCTAAAGTTGGTGAGAATGTGCCTGAGGTGATCACCCCTTCTTCGCCATTTACCAATACTTTTAAACCAGTACGTAATACGCCTTTCTCTTCCATGACTAAACCAACTAACTTGTGCTGGTCGCCAGCGGCACGTTGTGCGGCTAAAGCTTCACGGCCGATAAAGTTACGATCGCTCGGTTCCCAGGCAATGGTCCAGGCCATGTTAGCAGCTAAAGGCGATACCGTCTCATCCATATCTAAACCGTAAAGGTTCATGCCGGCTTCTAAACGTAAGGTATCACGAGCGCCTAAACCACATGGTGCAACACCAACGTCTAGTAGTTGTTGCCAAAATGAGGCCGCTTGCTCTTGTGGTAATGCAATTTCATAACCTGACTCACCAGTGTAACCGGTAGTGGCAATGAATAAATCACCGGCTTGCGCGCTAAAAAACGGCTTCATGCCATCAACGGCTGCCGTTTGTTCAGCATTAAGTAGTGTAGCAACTTTCGCTTTTGCCTGTGGGCCTTGCACGGCAATCATGGCAAACTCAGGACGTTCGGTAATGGTAACGTCAAAGTTAGCGGCTTGGCTGTTGATCCAGGCTAAATCTTTTTCACGCGTTGCCGAGTTTACTACTAAGCGGTAATCGGTTGTGGTGAAGTAATACACGATCAAATCATCAATAACGCCACCTTGCTCATTACACATACCGGTGTAAAGTGCTTTACCGGCAACTTCAAGTTTAGCAACATCGTTAATCACCAAACGACGTAAAAAGGCTTGTGCATCGCTGCCTTGTACATCAACAATGGTCATGTGTGATACATCAAACATACCGGCATTGGTACGAACGGCATGATGCTCTTCAATTTGTGAACCATAGTTGATTGGCATTTCCCAACCGTAGAAATCTACCATCTTGGCAGCAGATTCTAAATGCTTTGCGTGTAGTACAGTTTTATTCGTCATATTGCTTTCACTCATTGCTTTACCCTAGTTCCAATCACTAGCCTATATCTAATTTATTGAAATTTTAGGTCTTGATGATCTGATTAACGGTTCTGGTTAAACCTTAGCCAAATCGCTACGAAATTTTGCGATAGATTATACTCTGCCAATTTCACAGGATCAATTCAAAACGGGTATTTTTAAAATAAAAACCCGAATTTAAAAATAATTCCGAACTATATTTCAACAAAAAAGCGATAACCGAATAAAATTTCACAGCTAGTTCTTATTATGCCAGTGGATCTTGCACTTTACACAGTTTTGGTAAGTCACTGCGACTACCCATTGCCTGTTTGAGAAGCAGTTTCTTTAGCGACGCCACGTTATTTAATAACGACATACCCAAGCCGCGAATAAATTTGGGTAAAGTTTGTTGCAGACTAAAACCTTGCTTGATTGACTCCATCGCCACGATCATTTCGCTGGCATCACTTTTGCGCCAGCGGCTGAAATGGCCCAATGCTTGCGCATCGTTTAATGCTTTGCCTTGTACACAAATATCAGCAAGCGTTTGCGCCAACGCAGCGGCATCTACCAAACCCAGATTTACGCCCTGGCCTGCTAACGGGTGAATGGTATGGGCAGCATCGCCAATCAGCACCACTCGGTCTTTGACAAAATCACGCACCAAACGCATGGTTAACGGAAACGATACGCGCTCGCTTTGCAAGCGGATATTGCCTAACTTGCCATCACTGGCCGCCAAGATCTCTTTATTAAAATCGTCAGTGGATAACGCCTTAATACGCTCGGCCTGCTCAGGTGGCAGTGACCAAACAATAGAACAAGTGTTCTGCTGATACAGTGGTAAAAAGGCCAACGGCCCGCTGGGTAAGAACACTTGCCAGGCGGTATTTTGGTGGCCTTGGGCGCATTCAACGGTGGCCACTACGGCATGGTGATCGTAATCGCGAAAGGTCATCGCCATGTCCAGCTGCTTGCGTACCCATGAATTGGCACCATCGGCGCCGATGACTAATTTGGCCATTATTGGCGGTTGCTCGGCAAAACTTAAAAACACTTCACTGCCACCTACCGCCATGCTGGTGATATTTTCTGGAATAAAGCGAATGCCAGAGTCTTGCTCGGCTTTGTGCCACAGCGCATTACGAATGATGTCGTTTTCAATAATGCTGCCTAAATTGTCAGCGCCAGAGCCTGTGGGTATATCACTTTGGTCAAAATCTAAATGGCCATAGCCGTCTTTATCCCATACATGCATATTGCTATAGGCTTGTGAACGCACCGCGCAAATATCATCCCATACGCAGAGGTTAGTAAACAGTTGCTTACTGGCATTGTTAATGGCGCTCACTCTTAGGTGTGGCTGTTCCTTAATGCTATGCAATTCTTGGCTATCAATCACCGCCACCGAAAGGGACGTTTGCTGGCGAATGGCCAGTGCGGTAGTAAGCCCTACCATGCCACCACCTACAATGACGATATCGATATTTTTCATAGTGTTGTTCTTATCTGTTCTTTTAATCTATAAGTTTTAATATTTAAATTCTATTCGCTAGCTCATTTGCTGCGATGGCCCATGGTTTTCTGCGCCAGTGCCGCTTTTAATGGCGACAGGTAATTTAATACTTTTAAGCCAACACCGCGGCCCACCACTAAGGGTAAATAGTTGTTGGAAAACAAATGCACCAACGAGTCGGTTAAGGCGATCACTTGTTGGTGATCTGTGGCTCGGTTATCCGCATATTGACGTAACAACTGATGCTCACCTAAATCCAGTTTCAAGCCCAGTTTTTCTGGGTTATTGTTAGCGTCTTTCAAGGCCTGTTCAAACATCTGCGCCAACACTTGCACGTCGCGCATGCCCAAATTAAAGCCCTGGCCGGCAATTGGATGTAAAGTATGCGAGGCATTGCCAATTAATGCCATACGATGATGAATTTGCTCTTCGGCTTTGATCAGCTTTAACGGGAAGCTAAAGCGCTTACCAACGCTGTCAATACTGCCCAGCCAATGGCCAAACTCTTGCGCTAACTGCTCGGCAAAATCGGCATCATTGAGTGCTAAAATCTGCTCAACTTGCTCAGTAGCTACCGTCCACACCAAAGAACACCGGCCTTCGGTCATCGGCAACATGGCAATAGGGCCATATTCGGTAAAGCGCTCAAAGGCACGGCCATTATGGGCTTTTTCCGGGGTGACATTGGCAATGATCGCCACTTGTTGATAATCGTCAGTGCTACTGGTTATTTTTGCCTGAGCCCGACATACCGACTGGCCGCCATCACAACCGAGCAACAAACTGCCCTTGAGTTGTTCAGCTGAGGCAAAACTCACGTTCACACTTTGTTGCTGCCAGACAATATCGGTGATGGTTTGTGGGGCAAAAAACTGTACATTACTGCATTGCTTTAGCGGTTTCAGCAAGCTGTTGCCTATGGCCTGTAATTCGGCCACATAGCCTAACGCCGATACGTCATAATCGCTGGCTCTCATTCTCGCTTTGCCATAATGGCCGCGATCTGAGATATGAATGTCGCGAATTGCCATGGCATCACTTTTTAACGTTTGCCAGGCCGCTAGTTCGTTTAGGTAAGTGGCACTGCCATGCGATAAGGCAATAACTCTGGCATCATAACTTTTCGGCAAGTCATCATTAATGGCAAAGGCCTCAACAACGGCAATCGATAAAGGCGTACCATCGCTGTGCGTTAGTTTTGACAAGGCAAGCGCCATGCTGGCGCCGGCAAGGCCAGCGCCGGAGATTATTACGTCAAAATGTTGTATTTTTTTGCTCATAATGTTTGTTTGCTAAATTTTAACTTCGTTAAGGCAAAAGGTACTAGGAACTAGGAACTAGGAACTAGGAACTAGGAACTACAATATTTTTAAGCACTGTATGTCAATAATAAAGTGCGTACATTGATGAAGCACAACTTAATGAAAACATTACGCTATCCACGCTCTTCGTTTCTCGTCTCTCGTTTCTACTTCGCCATCACCGCTTCAATCTCTGCGATGGTTTTTGGCGCCGTGGTGGTTAAATTTTCATAACCGGTTTCGGTGACTAAAATATTATCTTCAATGCGCACACCTAAGCCCTGCCATTTTTCATCAACATCGGCTTCGGCGTCTATGTATAATCCTGGCTCGATGGTCATTACCATGCCGGCTTTAAAGCTGCGTAGCTGATTTTTATTCTCATCCATTTGATAGTCACCAACATCGTGCACATCCAGGCCTAACCAGTGACCTAAGCCATGGATGAAGAATTTCTTACAGGCTTTTTCTTCGATTAAGGTATCCAGTTCACCAGTTAACAAACCTAGTTCATACAAGCCTGTGGTTAATACGTCGTTGGCTACTTTGTTGGCAATGGCAAAGTTACTGCCTGGTTTGATGGTTTTAATAGCAGAAAATTGCGACTCTAACACTAAGTTATACAATGCCGCTTGCGCTTCGTTAAACTTACCATCTACCGGAAAAGTACGCGTGATATCGGCGGCATAGCCAGATAATTCGGCACCAGCATCAATCAGCAATAAATCGCCATCAACCAATACTTCATCGTTATCGGTGTAATGCAAAATCGTCGCATTTTCACCGCCTCCCACAATAGAACCGTAGGCGGCTGCACGGGCGCCGTTTGCGGCAAACTCATGCAATATTTCGGCTTCTACCTGATATTCAAACTGGCCCTGAGCAGCAAACGCCATGGCGCGTTTATGAGCATTGCCAGAGATCACATTGGCTTCGCGCATTACCGCAATTTCCGCAGCCGATTTAATCAAGCGCATTTCATGAATGCTGTCACGAATATCTATGATGGTATTTGGCGCCTTTAATCCTTGCTTGGCACCGCCACGTAATACTTCTAAACAGGCAAACACTAAATTATCAAATTCGGCTTGTGCCCCTTGGGCAAACAATAGCGTTTGTTTGCCGTTGATGTACATTGGCAGAATTTGTTCTAGTTCGTCTAAGGTGTAAGCAAGATCAACTTTAAATTGAATTTCAGCCTGCTCAGCCCCTACTCTACGGCCGTGCCATACTTCTTGTTCTGGATCTTTATCACGGCAAAATAATACAGTTTCAGTTGCCGCTTCGGTCATGGTTAATGCCGGATCATTTTTCACCAACACCAATAACGCATCAGGCTCATGAAAACCGCTTAAGTAATAAAAATCTTTGTCCTGGCAAAACAGGTATTCGGTATCGCGAGAGCGAGTGACTTCTTTCGCAGCGGGTATTAACGCCACTGAGTTATCAGGCATGGTGGCCAATAATGCGGCGCGACGAGCAACAAACTCGTCCATATCAATTCGGGTATGTTTCATAGTTAACGTTTCAAGTAGTAGTTAATTCAGTAAGGCTAATGCCATAAGACTAGTGCAAAAACTTAGTGCAAAGTTTTTGTCGATGCGCTTAAGTCGGGTTTAGCGCCCAATTCTGCAAAACATAACAATGCTGAAATACGCACATACTCTAAAATTTCATAATAGGCCTGTTCGGTATCTTCGTCTTCGTCGAGTTCATTTGATAAGTTGGCAATGTCGGCAAAATCTTTAATGATCTCGTCAACTTCTTCAGAAAATTTAGCTTTATTTTGTTGTTGTAAGCCAAACCCCAGGTTAAAGCCTTGCACCCATAATCCTATTGCATGACCACGTTCTACCATAGCTTCATCGTCATCGGGCACTAATAATTGAAAAGTAAAATTATCATCGAGCACGGCTTGCCAGATCTCGCCATACATGGTTTTAATTAAATCTTTTAGCTGTTTGCCTAAGCCTTCACCATTATTGAAAAAGTCATTGATGATGGGTAAGTAGCCTTCGTCTTCAAACGGAAAACCCGAGCTGATGATCCCGGTTAACAAGCCATGAATTTCGGAGGCGTGGCCCTGAAAATTCTCACCACCAAGGGCTGCTTGCACATTGGCAAAAGATAAAGAGTTTTGTTCTGACATGTGTTTCGACTCTAATTACAGAAAATAATGGTATAATCGTAACATTTGAACGGCCTTCGAACCAGTAAATAGCCATTTACTACACTTAGTTAGCTAATTTCTGCGCCTAGTTAAGCTTAAGTAAAAATAATTTTATGACAATTGTTATAAAATCAACCACTTTGATTTAATAATCGGCACTTAGACACTCTCGGACTAATTTATTACAATTTTATACACCCAAAGCCCTTTGAAAGTGTATAATGACTGCGTTCTCTGGGGTGTTCGGTTATTAACTATGTCCCTGAGCCGATAAGTTTTACCTAAGGGGGTTTATCGGTTGCTATTGCGCAAGCCCGTGTAAATCGGGAAGCCTACGGCAGCTGTGCAATCTCCGCCTTGAACACACGGTTGTTCAAGGGCTGACGTTGGTAACGGCATCTTGGAGAGCTACGCCTTTTCTTGTTTACTCCCGCTTTTATTAAATACCAAGTTGATTAAATATCGGCTCATTTTTAATGGCTAAAATGGATAACTGCAGCTTTATAAAATAAGTATTATTCTTTTAATTTTTGCTAAGTTAACCCATTATACTTAACAGACTCACAAACTGGTAAAAGTCGTATGGACCAACGCAACACCCTGAGAAAAATTATTCGCAACCGTCGCCAGCAATTATCGGTGCACGAGCAGCACATTGCCGCAACTCACATTAAAGACAGGTTAGTCCGCCATCACAAAGTGCAAAGCGCCAACACTATCGCCCTGTATTTGGCCAACGATGGCGAACTTGATCTCAATGAGTTTATTGCCTGGTGTTTTAGCAATAACAAACAAGTATATTTACCGGTATTACATCCGTTTTGCCCGGGCCACTTATTGTTTCTGCACTATAGTGAGCACGGCGAACTGGTGAAAAATAAATATCAGATCCCCGAGCCGAAACTCGATGTCACCAAAGTGCTGCCACTAAGCCAGTTAGATGTGCTCATTACGCCTTTAGTGGCGTTCGATAACGAAGGCAACCGTTTAGGCATGGGCGGAGGCTTTTATGACAGAACCTTGGCCCATTGGCAAAAAGTCTCTGAAAATGGTCTTGACCATGCGGCCAACCCCTACCCCATTGGCGTCGCCCATAAATGCCAGCAAGTGGATAAAGTGCCAACGGAACACTGGGATATTCCCATTCCGGAAATCTTTACTCCGCATTGATACCATTCCGTATAAGCATTTTCCCACTTAGCGTGATTTTAACGGTTGATTGGCAAGGCATTGATTGCGGAGAATGGTAATTCCCTTGTCAATATCAATAACGCCGCATATTAACCGTTAAAACACGCCCTTCGGGAACTCATGAACAACATGATAACTTCATAAAATCTGTTCGATGTAGAATAACTATAACGTCACAAATTTCATTTGTTCTAATGCCGTTCATGCAGTTCTAAGTGGGTAAATCATTATACGGATTGGTATTATCCTGCCTAAGCGTTAAAAGCACTAAAAAATCGTTTATCCTGGCTGGATACAAGGTTATAATCTGCGCAATTAAATCTATCGGCAGATCACCTGAAGATGAGTTCTTTAGGTGATTTAGTGAAAAACAACCTCACGGAAAATACCATGACCCAAGATGAAATGAAAAAAGCAGCGGCAATTAAGGCGCTTGAATTTGTAGAGCAAGATAGCATAGTTGGTGTCGGCACCGGCTCTACGGTAAATCATTTTATCGACGCTTTGGCCACCATTAAACACACCATTGTTGGCGCGGTTTCCAGTTCAGAAGTATCGACTGAACGGTTAAAGGGTTATGGCATTGAAGTTTTCGATTTAAACTCGGTAGACGATTTGTCAGTTTATGTAGATGGTGCCGATGAAATTACCGAGCACATGCATATGATCAAAGGTGGCGGCGGCGCCCTTACCCGTGAAAAAATTGTCGCCGCAGTAGCCAAACAATTTGTCTGCATTTGTGATGAAAGCAAACAAGTGCCGGTGTTGGGTAATTTTCCCCTACCGGTTGAAGTCATTCCAATGGCGCGCAGTTATGTGGCGCGTGAACTGGTAAAATTAGGTGGCGATCCGGTTTATCGTGAAGGCGTGATCACCGATAACGGTAACGTGATTGTAGATGTGTACAACATGAAAATATTAAACCCGGTAGGGATGGAAACGAAAATCAATGCCATTGTCGGGGTAGTCACCAACGGTTTATTTGCCAATCGCGCAGCCGATATTTTAGTACTGGGAACACCAAACGGCAGCAAAGTCGTCAAGTAATCGCCTTACACTCTGCAATAAAGACATTTGAATCCCCTAACTCACATTAACATGGGGATTCAAATTCAGATCTGCCACGCCGACATTCAAAATTAAATTTCAATCTTTAACTGAATTTCCGAATAAAAATCAGCTTAGTACCAATAACCCGACTATTATTAACCTAGCTACCGATGCTAGCTCTTTATCCTATTTTTGTAATAGAAACGGGCAAAAATAGTTCTTTCGAGTTTTAACTCTATATGTTAGTTTATAGCTATCTAGCCATCCAAATCATTTTTTAGTCCTGTTTATCAGGAATAACGTAAATTTAACCACAAGCAGAGTTAAGAGCCATGACAGAAAAATCTCTACACAAAGACAAAATTAAAATCCTTTTACTTGAAGGTGTGCATCAATCGGCCCTGGAAATTTTAAAATCTAACGGTTATAGCAACATTGAATATCTGAAAAGCTCTTTGTCGGATGAAGATCTGAAAAAGAAAATTGCCAACGTGCATTTTGTCGGTATTCGCTCTCGCAGCCAATTAACCGAAGAGGTATTAGCTCATGCCAATAAACTGGCGGCTATCGGTTGTTTTTGTATTGGTACCAACCAGGTAGATATTGGCGCTGCACAAATTCGTGGTATTCCGGTATTTAATGCCCCGTTCTCGAACACCCGCTCGGTTGCCGAGTTAGTGTTGGGTGAACTGTTATTATTATTACGTGGTATTCCAGAAAAAAGTGCTAAGGCACATCGTGGCGTATGGAACAAATCAGCCGTAGGCTCAGTAGAAGCCCGTGGCAAAATTTTGGGTATAATTGGTTATGGTCATATAGGGATGCAACTGGGCATCATGGCAGAACACGTTGGCATGCAAGTTAAGTTTTACGACATTGAAACTAAACTGCCATTAGGTAACGCCAACCAGGTAAACAGCCTAACCGAGTTATTAAACATCTCTGATGTCATTTCGTTGCACGTACCCGAAACCAGAGAAACGCAAAACATGATGGGCGAGGCTGAGTTTGAACAAATTAAGCAAGGGGCGATTTTCATCAACGCCTCTCGTGGTACTGTGGTAGATATCGATGCGTTAGCAAGCGCTTTAGAAAGCAAACAAGTTGTCGGTGCTGCCATTGACGTATTCCCAGTAGAGCCAAAATCAAACGATGATGAATTTATTTCACCATTGCGTGCTTTCGATAATGTGATTTTAACGCCGCACATTGGTGGTAGCACCAAAGAAGCGCAAGAAAACATTGGTCGCGAAGTGGCGGGTAAAATTGTGAAATATTCTGATAATGGCTCAACCCTGTCTGCGGTGAACTTCCCGGAAGTGTCACTGCCAGAGCATACTGGTCGTAGCCGTTTATTCCATATTCACCACAACCAGCCCGGTGTGTTAACTCACATTAACCAGGCGTTTGCCGAGCGTAATATCAACATTGCTGCGCAGTACCTGCAAACTGACGATAAAATTGGTTACGTGGTAATTGATGTAGATGCGGAACATGCAGAAACCGCGTTAAAAGAGTTAAAAGCCATTAACGGTACCATCAGAGCGCGTTTAATTCACTAATACCACTCTGCATACATATATAGTCAACTCAGTGATTATGCAGATTGATATCATACACGGCACAAATTGGCGATTGTTTGGGTATTACAAAGAATCGCCATTTGCTCAATTGAACACTAAGCCAAACAGTGGTTTAATGATTTAATGAGCAAACAGTTAATACATAATAGAACCGACAGCCAATACATTTTTGCGGTCGGTTTTTTATTGTTTATTCTTAGCTGTTGTGCTGCATTTAACGTAATGGCATTAACCAATCAAGATTTTGACCGCATCATCAACCAAAGCATTAAAATTCGCTCTAGCGACATCCCAACCTACAATAAAAATTTGGCATTACTGGTGCAAAATCAAGCATTATTATCGGTCAGCCAACGAGAAGAGTTGGTTTATTTACAAGCGTATAAATTAGGCATGGAAGGTAAATTTTTGCAATCTATTGCCATACACCAAAAAGTGGAAAACTCGAAAAACATTAAGGTAAGAATAAGAAGCTTAAAAACTCAATTGAATCTGGCATATCTGATTAACCAATATCCGTTAAGTGATCAATTAATTGATCGGCTGCTTAATGAGGTGATTAACCTTGATGACTTAAAGTTGAAAAATGATGTTCATGAAATTATTGGTTATTTTTATAACCATATTGGCGCATTTCAATTGGCATTAAATTATTTGGATTTAGTGCAAGATGCCAATTCATCGCCAAGAAATCAGTGTTGGTTACAGCAACTAGAATTATTAGCGAATTTAGGTCTGAGAAATATTCGTGGTAACGATCCGCAAATACTGGCATATATTGACTTTTGTTTAAGCCATAAAGAAAATATTACTGCACAAAGTATCATTTTAGAAAACGCCAGATTCTTAAACAAAGAGCATAACTACGCGCAAGCCAATCAACATATGCAGGCTTATCAATCGTTAATATTGGCTTCTACCTACACTCCTCATCATCAAACTCTATTTGGTCAGTTAACATTGAGCAACTGGGGGCTAAATGATCTAGACCAGGCACAGTACTATGGCTTAAAAGCCATAGAGCTTATGAAAGAAGGAGAAATCTCAAAGTGGGATCAACAAACTTACCAAACCATGGCAAAAGTGGCGCAAAGCCAAGGCAATGTTCAGCAAGCGATACAATACTTACTTAAATATCAGGCTATGCAGCAAACTATTGCTTCGTTAGCTCAACAAAAAGCGCTAGCCAGAGCGCAAATTGAACATACCATATTTAGTAAAAAAGCATACAAAAAAAAGCTCGATGACGAACTTAACAGTACCAGTAAACGTAGTCATCTGGCCTCACATAAGAGTAATGAATACGTTCAAAACTTTGCCAACAATCGCCTGATATTTGCCATACAATTTGGCATTATTTTATTGCTAGGTGGCAGTTTATTATATCTGCGTCATTTGCAAATTTCCACCAAAGACAAAAGTAATCATGATCCTCTCACTAACCTGCTCAATCGCAATGGTTTAATCGACTCAGCGGTTAGTACGGTAAGTTTACAAAGATCAAACAAGGCAGAGTTGGCGATATTAGTTGTGAATGTAGATAATTTTAGAGCCTTCAATCAAGAGTTTGGGATAGAACAAGGCGATAAATTACTGCAGGATCTGGCAAAACTGTTATCTTCATTTGTTGAAGACAACCAGCATATCGGTAGAGCCGGAGCCGATGAATTTATTTTAGTATTTCCAAACAAAAACAGTGCAACAATCAAACCGATTGCTGAAACTATTAAAACCCAAATAGCTGCATTGTCTGAGCGATTGAAAAACCAATTAGATAGCCAAATTAAAGTGAGTATGGCGATCAGTGACTCCAATTTAAGCGATTACTCATTAAAGTACTTTTATACCGATACCAGTAAAGCGTTAATGAAAGCCAAAGCACTAGGCGGAGATCAAATTTACTGTTTTGACAAAACCATGACAGATCGTGAAAAATTTAAGACGAATGAAAATAAGCTGAAATACATTTACGAATAAACACATAGGTATCGACATAGGTATCGGAAATTATTTAGATCGCTTTGCATGTTAGAAAGCTTATCTTATTATTTTATTATTTTATTATTTTATTATTTTATTATTTTATTATTTTATTATTTTATTATTTTTAGAGGCAACCATTCAGTGCAATTTGAAACCACTCAGTATGTAATGCGATTACTGCACAACAATGATAAAGAGTTTTTTATTTCTTTGTATCAAGACCCTGTCACTTGTTTACATACTGGCGGCGTATTTACTTTAGAACAAGCGGAAGAGCGCTTTAACTTTTGCCTGAAACGCAATACGGTAGGCACTATGCTGACGTTTATTATAAGGAATCGTATCGACAATCAAGCATTAGGATTTTGTGCGCTCATTTGGAGTAAAACCTTAGCCTCAGTAGAGGTGGGAATTTCCTTAAAAAGCGAAAATATTGGCAAAGGCATCGCCAAAGAGGTGTTGCCTGAATTATTGAACTTGGCATTTAATAACATACAAATACCATTACTGATGATCCGCACAGACAAAAACAACCTGGCCATGATCAAAACCATTGAACGCTTAAGCTGGCCTACGAAACAAGTTACGACAGTGCAGATAAATGCAGATAGAAAAAATCCGGACGATGCAAAAGTGGTTTACACCGATGCTGATTGTTATTGGTATATTGAAAACCAAACCAATTAACGGTGAGTGAGTAAAGTAACAAGTTAATGTAATCAATTAATCATTTTCCATACAGTGAAATGAAAAACAAAAGACAGCCATGAATAAATCAGAAAAAAAAGGCAGCTTAGTCTGCGTAGGTACCGGCATTACTTTAGGTGCGCACATTACGCCAATAGCAAAGAGTCATATTGAGCAGGCCGATATTGTTTTCATCACCGGCAATACCGGCTTTATGCAAATGTGGTTGCAAGAACTTAACCCCAATGTGCACGATTTACAGCAGTATTACCAAGAAGGCAAACCCAGGAGTCGAACTTATCAGCAAATGATGGATGAAATGCTAAAAGCCATGCGTCAGGGCAAAAAAGTGGTGGGGGCGTTTTATGGCCACCCTGGCATGTTTGTAACCCCTACCCACAAAGCTATTAAACAGGCAAAAACTGAAGGTTACTTTGCCCAAATGGTCGCCGGCATTAGTGCTGAAGACTGTTTAATTAGTGACTGTGGCGTAGATCCTGGCAGAGTTGGTTGTGCTAATTTTGAAGCAAGTCAATTTATTAATTTTCAGCGTCAGGTGGATAACAGCGCTTATTTGATCCTTTGGCAAGTGGGTTTTGTTGGTGATACTACCCTTACCCAGTTTACCACAGGAGAAAAATACCGGGCAATACTGGTTGAGGTATTGCAGCAGCACTATCCGGCAGATCACACCATCACTTTATATGAGGCCGCCGCCACGGCACTTGAACAGCCGCGTATTGAGCAGATGCCATTAGTCGATTTTATTCATGCCGATGTTAAGCAAATCACCACGATGATAATTCCTCCTAGCGCTAAACTTAAAGTGAATAAAAGCATTCAGGCAAAACTGGCCGAGTTGGAAAAACAACGCAGCGCACCTGCCCTAAAAAGTATTTAACTGAAATTCAACGATAAATATGGTTTTTACAGAAATTTTTATTGAAAAAAAATAGAAAACTGACCATGATATCAATTGCTAGGTATGAGGAAGTTGCTTAGCTTAAATTTCTGTCACTGGATCTCTGATAATGACTGACAGAAAAAATAAATCCAAAAAATGAATAATGCAAACGAGGATGTTATGACAACAATAATTAGTTTACTGAACAAACTGGGCGGCCAGGCAGAATTATCGAACCTAAGCCAACAGCAATTAATTACCTTAGCAAAACAGCACGGCCTTAATGCTGAACAGATTAATTTACTGTTAAAGGGTGATACAATTGCGCTTGAAGAATCTATTGATGCGCCTAAAATCATTTGCAACTCAGTTGATGATCCAAATGATGTACCAGATCAAGAAGATGCCCCGGCAGAAGATGACAAAATTAAACTAGCCATTTAGTGGCCAACTAGCCATTTATCCACTGGCGATATTAAATCATTGCAATGAGCAAAATTCCAAACACAGCACAGCTTTACAAAGTGGCTCAACATTTGGTTTTTTGCTGTTTTATTTTCATCAATTTAGTGTTTATCAGTTTTTCCGCTATTGCCACTACAGTCAATTCTTATGAAATCGACAAAATAATTACTCAGTCTATTTCGATTCGATCAAGCGATAAAAAGCAATTTAACGAAAATCTTACTCTTTTACAAAACCATCAATCCTTACTTACAACAGCTCAACAGGAAGAGTTACACTATTTACAAGCCTATAAACTAGGCATTAAAGGCGATTTTATACAAGCAATAATTCATCATAAAAAAGTGGAACAATCACAAAACATCAATGTACGAGTCAGGAGTTTAAGTTACCAACTCAACCTACATTTTTTATTAAATCAATTTGAAAAAAGCAATGCTCAGGTAGACAAGTTATTAACCAATCTGCCTAATGTGACAAAACCGAAGTTAAAATATCAAGCGTTACGGGTTATCGGTTATTACTATAACCATATAGAAGAGTATCGTTTGGCATTAAATTATTTAAATTTAATTGATGATAAAGGCTTATCTAATTATGATAAATGTTTATTGGGACGTGAGAGGACATTATCTTTATTAGGATTAAAACAAATAACGGCCGTTGCTCCAACAGCACTTAGCGCAATTGATTTTTGTTATAGTAACAACCACTTCATATCGGCTAATAGTCTGTTATTAGAACAAGCCAGGTATTTAAATCAAGAACAACAATACGCGAAAGCCATTGAGAGTTTGGCCGCCCAGAAAGAACAAATTTTAGCATCTACATATCCCCCTCATCATCAAATGCTATTTAGCCAACTATCTCGAGCATATTTGGGTCTAAATCAACTCGATTTGGCTAAAGAATATGGTGAAAAATCGCTCGCCTTGCTTGCCGACGACGCCAATTCAAAATGGGCGCTGCAAACCTATCAAACCTTGGCCAGGATTGCCGAGCAGCAAGGCAATTCAGAATTAGCGATAACTTATTTACTTAACTATCAAAAAATTATAAAAACGGTTAATTCAATAGAACAGCAAAAAACCTATGCCAGAGCGCAAATTGAGCACACGGTTTTTAGCAAAGCCAAATATAAAGATAAACTTGCTGCCGACCTTAAAATCATCACCACACAAAGCTTGCAAGCCACGGTCAAAATTGATGAATATGAACAAGGCTTTAGCAATAATCGAATAATCTTTGCTGCACAACTGGGCATCATATTTTTACTTGGTATCAGCTTGTTATATTTTCGTCATCTGCAAATTAGTACCTACGACATTAATAAAGTCGACCCTTTAACCGGGCTATATAACCGCCGCCATTTTATCGACTTAGCGGTAAGCACCATAAGCAGGCAAATTGAGCAAAAGCATGATTTGGCACTTATCGTGGTGAATATTGATGGTTTTAGAGAATTTAATCAAAAGCACGGCATAATTAGCGGCGATCAATTATTAGTAGCACTGACAAGGATATTAAAACGTCATGTTGCCAGCCTTGATAATATTGGCCGGATGGGCGCCGATGAATTTGTACTTGTATTGCCGAGAAATAATATCGACAGTGCCATGCTTGTCGCCGAAGGTATAAAAAAACAAATCGCTAAATTGGCCAATGCCCTCGGCTTTACTGAGCACTCAATTACGGCCAGTATCGGTGTGAGTGATAACAAGCTCAGCGAGTATTCATTAAAATACTTAATGTGTGACACCAGTAAAGCATTGATCAAAGCCAAACAAAATGGTGGCGATCAAGTGTGTTGTTTTGATAGCTCAATGACTGAACGCGAAAAATTTAAAGTAAAAGACCATGGGTTAAAATATTATTTTGAACAAGCTGAAAACATTCGCTCCTAAACAAGTCGCCAGTGTATTGGCTGCGTTGTTTATTTTATCGATATTGCTGTTTAGTAAAGTCAGCGTTGCCGACCATGAAAGCTTATCTACCGATGAGGTAATTGCGCGTGCGTTGCAAATAAAAAGTAGGGGCACCGAACAAAGTAATCTGCTCATTAGCGAGTTAAGCAAACGACAAGGCAGTTTGTCGTGGCAACAACTTGATCAATACGAATACTTATTGGCTTATCAACAAACCATGCAGGGTAATTACCAGCGGGCGCTGCTCTATCACATCAAAAATATCAGCTCTCCCAATGCCAATTTTAAAATAAGGGCATATGGGAATATTATGTTTTTAAACTTATTATTGAGTAATTACCGACTAAGCTCAGACAATTTTCATCCGATATTAAGCATTTTGCAAAATGAGATATTAGAGGATGAGATGATTTACGATACTTACTATACGCTGGCTTATTTTTTTAATCGGCTAGATGCGCCACAACGAGTCATGGAACAATTACAAGTCATGGAGTTAATCGACAATGGCCAGCCTACGGCAAGACAAGTTTGCTTAATTAATCATCAAAAAATTAACGCTTTATTTGCGCTTAAACAAATTCAGGCAAATGATGACTTGATCCGTACAACGCTGGCGCAGTGCCGTATTTTAAACGAGGGCATTGTGGTACAAAAGCTACTGACAATAAAAGCGCTGATGTTAATGGCAGATAAGGATTATCAACAAGCGAAAAACCTATTATTAGACAGTATTGAGCAAGTAAAATTAAACGCTTATCCGGTCGATATTTTGAAACACTTCAGCTATCTGGCGGAAGTGTTTTACCAATTAAATGATTTTAACCAAGCAAGCGTATATGCCGACCAGGCATTGGCATATAAAGATGATTATCCAACCCTGCCAACCACGTTAATGGCACAAAAGGTACATTACAATATTGCCAAAGCGCGGCACAATAGCAAGAATCAACTAGGTTATTTACAAGATAAACTGGCTACCGAGCACGCTATTGCCCTAAAAGATCGAGAGAAATCATTAGCTCTGTATAAACTTAAATATGAACTAACCGCCTTAGAAATTGAGTTAGAAGACTATCAGGCGAGCATTGCCAATGAACAACAACATGAGCAAAGAAAAGTTGAAAACAATACGGTGTTATCACGATTCCTTATTAGCGACCGGGTATTTCAGCTAATCCTGCTGATTATGATCCTATGGATGATCAGATTGCATTTTATTTATTGGGCGGAAAAGAAAAAAATTCAACACGGTCTGATTTACGATAAAGCCACTGGTTCTTTACATAGAAAGCCTTTTTTAGAGCAATGTGCTACTGCGCTTAACCAAGCCAAAGAGCAACAGAAAATCTTAAGTTTAGTGATCATGAATATTGACAACTTAAGAGAGGTCAATGAATTACAAGGTAATGACAGAACCGATAGATTGATCACCTTAATGATAACTTTGCACAAGCAGTTTTTCCCTGAAGGCACTATTTACGGGCGCCTGGGTGGCGACGAGTTTGGCTTTTTGCTTAGCAATACCAATGCCACACAGGCAGTGCGATTAGCAGAAGAATACCGCCTCGACATTAACTTTTTAGATACCAAGCAAATTTGTTATCAATTTGATGTAACCGCCAGTTTCGGCGTAAGTGATACTCAGTTAAGTGGTTACAGTGCCATTAAGCTACTACAAGAAACGGAACTGGCATTAGTACAGGCGAAAAATGAATACAAAAACTGCACTTGTACTTATATACCAAGTTGACTAATTATCTGCTCATTTTTAATGGTTAAACACTCATAAAGCTTTCAAGTATGATCACTGCCGACTGACAATCGATGTGATCTTTTTGCAAGTTTTTATAGCCGCCTTGTTCAAACAGTTGTGCCTTGGCATCGGCAGTGGTTAAACGCTCATCCTGAAAGCCTACAGTAAGACCAAAACGGCCGGACATGCGGTTGCCGAATTTTTTGGCGCGCCTGGTCAGCTCTTGCTCACTGCCATCCATATTCAACGGTAAACCTACTACCAGTAAATCCGGCTGCCATTCTTTGATAATGTGTTCAATATCCTGCCAATTAGGAATACCGTCTTTGGCTTTGATTGCTTTTAACGGCGAAGCGCTTTGAGTGATTTCCTGACCAACGGCGATGCCGATGTGCTTGGTACCAAAATCAAAACCTAATAAGGTACGTTGACCTTGTGGTTTTGCTGATTTTGCCATGGATGTTCCCTTTTGCAGTTGTTTTTTAATATTGGCGAAGTTTACAAGATAAGCGTTGAATTTAGAAGTTCCCTGAACAAGTCAGGAATGACGAAAGTTACGTCTGGGATGATGAACAGTAAGGTCAGAGCTGATGAAACATTACATCAGGCCTGACACTATAAAGGAAGGTTTACTTATTAGGCATGGCCGACATCGGTAGATAAATGGCCAAGATCAATACCAATTTTTTCCGCCGCTTTTTGCCACCTGAGTTCAATTGGAGTATCAAATAAGATCTCTTTATCCACCGGCGTGGTTAACCAGGAATTTTCTTGCAGCTCTTTTTCCAGCTGTCCGGCCCCCCAGCCAGCATAACCTAGGGTCACTAAATATTGCTCTGGGGCACTGTCGGTGCCAAGTGACTCTAAAATATCTTTGCTGGTGGTGATCATAATATCGTCACCTAAGGCCAGCGAACTTGACCAGCCATCCTGATTATTGTGCAGCACAAAGCCTCTGTCGGTTGCCACCGGGCCGCCAGAAAGTACACGCTGGCTCAAGCTGCCATCGTCGCTTTTGTCTGCATCAATTTGGGCCAGCAATTCATTTACGGTAATTCTTACCGGGATATTAATGACCAGTCCCATCGCGCCGTCATCGTTATGCTCACAAATAAGTGTCACTGTTTTATGAAAATACGAATCTTGTAAATTAGGCATAGCAATGAGTAATTGGTTTTCTAAACTTTCCATACCTTTCTCCAAAACGATTAATCAACTTTGTATTATTATTATAGTAGACCGGCTTAATTGACGGATGATTTTCTGCAATCAAATCGCCTTTATCTTTTCAACCTGCTCTTCTATCGCATCCATCAGTTTACCACTGATATTAATTGGATAAGCCGCTTCAATCTCGCGAATGCAGGTTGGGCTGGTGACGTTGATTTCAGTCACTTTGTCACCAATCACGTCTAAACCAACAAAATACAGGCCGCGCTTTTTCAGCTCTGGTGCAATAGTTTCAGCAATTAACCTGTCGCTAGCCGATAATGGTCTTGCCTCGCCTCGGCCACCAGCGGCTAAATTACCACGAGTTTCCCCTTTTGCCGGGATACGCGCTAAACAATAAGGCATTGGCTCACCATTAACGATTAAGATGCGTTTATCACCATCTACAATTTCTGGCATGTATTCTTGCACCATGGCGTACATACCGCCATGGTTAGTCAGGGTTTCAATAATTACGCCAACATTACTCTCATTTGGCCCCATTCTGAATATTGACGAGCCGCCCATGCCATCGAGTGGTTTGATGATCACATCGTTATGGGTTTGATGAAACGCTCTAATTTTTTCAGCGGAGCGAGTCACTATGGTTTTTGGGGTTAAATCGGCAAACCAGGCGGTGAACAGTTTTTCATTACAATCGCGTAAGCTTTGCGGTTTATTGACAATTAATGTGCCCTGCTCTTCGGCGCGCTCAAGCATGTAGGTTGCATAAATGTATTCGGTATCAAACGGTGGATCTTTGCGCATTAATACCGCGTCAAAACTGGCAACGGCAATGTCGTTAGCATCTTCAAGTTCATACCATTTGTCGCTATCATCAAAGACGGTAATTTTGGCGGCATTGGCTCTACATTCACCCTGGTCTAAATACAGGTCTTGCATTTCCATGTAGTAAATTTCATAGCCACGTTTTTGCGCTTCCAGCATCATTGCCATGCTGGAGTCTTTTGCCACTTTTACCGTAGTAATTGGATCCATTACTATGCCAAGCTTTAATGTCATGTTTGTTCCTAAATTGTTTCTATTTAAAATTGTTTATCTGCGTTAGTTGCCCGTAGCCCGTAGCTATTAGCCTAAATCGCCAAACTTACATTGCAACGCAGTAATGGCCGTTAACGCCGCGGTTTCGGTACGCAGCACTCGTAGTCCTAACAGTACTTCAGTATAGTTGGCATCGCTGGCATCATTTATTTCTTGCTCAGATAAGCCGCCTTCCGGGCCAATTAGCAATCTGACTCTATTTGTACTCATCGGTAAGCCCATAATGGAGTGTTCCGCTCGTGGGTGTAAATTGATCTTTAGCGCTTCGCTTGGCTGATGTAACCATTCAGCTATAGCAACTGGCGCTAATACTTGCGGTACCACCGCCCTACCGCTTTGCTCACAAGCACTGATAACAATTTTTTGCCACTGCTGACGTTTTTTCTCTAAGCGCTCGGCATTAAGCTTAACCCCACAACGTTCGGTAAATAAAGGAGTAATGGTGTTCACTCCCAGTTCTACCGATTTTTGCAGGGTAAAGTCCATTCTGTCGCCACGCGAAATTCCCTGCCCTAAATGGATATTTAATGGCGATTCATTAGCGATAAATTCTTTGCTGGTAATATTTACCCTTGCCTGTTTTTTACTGACCTCAGTTAGTACCGCCTGATAGTCGTGACCATCGCCGTTAAACAAAGTCACTTCATCACCTGCTTTTAACCTAAGCACACGCACCACATGACCAAAGGCATCATCGGATAAAGGCGTATTGCTGCCAACATTGAAATCGCCAGTTTGATAAATTCGAGGGTTGCTCACCGATAAATCTCACGAGAAAATAATTGTTATTGATGCTAACAAGATAGGGGCTAAGGTATTAAAAAACAAGGGGGAATATGATTTTAGTTTCTGCAGAAACAGCGATGCCAGGACAGGCCTGGCACCGTGGATTTATCGAATTGTGCGTTTATAAACCAGCAGCAACTCTAAGCGCTGCGGCTTTGTCGGTTTTTTCCCAACTAAAGGCGGTAAAGGTATCATCGCCAACCGTCATCTCATAAGGGTCGCGACCAAAGTGACCGTATGCAGCCGTTTGTAGGTACATAGGGTGCAATAAATCGAGCATTTTAGTGATGCCGTATGGACGTAAGTCGAAGTTGTCACGAATGATAGTAATTAACGTTTCTTCGTCTACTTTACCAGTACCAAAAGTCTCGATTGAAATCGATGTAGGCTCAGCTACGCCAATGGCGTATGACACTTGAATTTCACAACGGTCAGCAAGACCGGCAGCAACAATATTTTTTGCGACATAACGGCAAGCATAAGCGGCACTGCGGTCAACCTTTGATGGATCTTTACCAGAAAATGCACCACCACCGTGCCGAGCCATGCCGCCGTAAGTATCAACGATGATCTTACGACCGGTTAAACCACAGTCACCTACCGGGCCACCAATGACAAAACGACCGGTTGGATTGATAAAGTACTTGGTATCTTCGGTTAATAACTCTTCAGGCAAGGTATGCCTGATAATGTTTTCCATTACCGCATTGTGTAAATCTTCCTGAGTAATATCCGGATTGTGTTGGGTAGATAATACCACGGCATCAATGGCCACCGGCTTATTGTCTTCATAAACAAACGTCACTTGCGATTTTGCATCAGGGCGTAACCAAGGCAATACGCCAGATTTGCGCATCTCGGCCTGACGTTCCACTAAACGGTGCGAATAGTATAATGGCGCAGGCATCAGTGAAGGGGTTTCATTGGTCGCATAACCAAACATCAATCCTTGGTCACCGGCACCCTGATCTTCAGGTTTTGATCTATCAACACCCTGGGCAATTTCAGGAGATTGCTGACCAATTAAGTTCATGATGCCACAAGTTTCACCATCAAAACCGACTTCGGATGAGGTATAACCTATGTCTGAAATGACTTTACGAGTGATTTTTTCTAAATCAACCCAGGCTGTGGTGCTTACTTCACCAGAGATAATCGCTACCCCGGTTTTCACCATAGTTTCACAAGCAACACGTGAATGCTTGTCTTTGGCAATAATTGCATCGAGAACCGCATCAGAAATTTGATCGGCAATTTTATCCGGGTGACCTTCAGATACTGATTCTGAAGTAAAGTAATGTTTAGCCATAATGTCTCTTTAATCTTATCTAACTCGATAAATAAACTCTTCTATTCAGCTTGAAATACTGACAATTTTGTTTATTTATTTTTAATGATGAGGATTCTACCTTGGTTCTTTTTAAAAATCTAGCTATTTACGTCTAGACGTCTAAAACTTTTTTTTAATTAACGACTACCTCGTTAATTAAAAAAAGTTTTAGACGTTAATTTTTCACGCTGTGAAAATAAAGTAACAAGGGTTGCCCCAACTACTTGCCAATATTTTAAATTAGGTTTTAGTGATAGGATTTGATCTAGATTGATTTATTTAGAAATTTCGAATATTTGTTTGCCGGCAGGAGCTTTGACCAATACCAATTATAAATAATAAGTTAACTACCGCTCAGTAGCGCGGTAAATTTAGCGCTACTGAACGGTAGTAAACTTCTAGATATCGAATTTGATACCTTGTGCTAATGGTAATTCAGTTGAGTAGTTAATGGTGTTGGTTTGACGACGCATGTATGCTTTCCAGGCATCAGAGCCCGATTCACGACCACCACCGGTTTCTTTTTCGCCACCAAAAGCACCACCAATTTCAGCACCCGATGTGCCAATATTGACGTTGGCAATACCACAGTCTGAGCCCCAGTGAGACAGGAAGTTTTCGGCTTCTCTCAGATTATTGGTGAAAATGGCCGACGATAACCCTTGTACCACGTCATTTTGAATGGCAATGGCGTCATCCAAGTCACCGGAGTATTTGATCAAATAGACGATTGGCGCGAAAGTTTCATCTTGTACCATGTTAAAATGATTTTCCGCTTCTACGATTGCTGGCTTTACGTAACAGCCAGACTCATAACCTTCTCCGCTAAGCACTTCACCACCGCAAAGTAACTTGCCACCTTCGCTTTGTACATTGTCGATAGCCTGACTGAACATTGCTACCGCCTGAGTATCAATTAACGGACCTACATGATTGCTTTCATCTAATGGCGAGCCAATACGCAAGCCCGGGTAAGCTTTCACCAGAATATCTTTTACTTGTTGATATTTTGACTCATGCACAATCACTCGACGAGTGCTGGTACAACGTTGGCCGGCAGTACCAACGGCACCAAAAACAATACCCGGTATGGCGATATTCAAATCGGCATCCTGGCTAACAATAACGGCATTGTTGCCACCCAGCTCTAAAATTGATTTACCAAAACGTGCGGCAACGCTAGTACCGGCATGACGACCCACTCGGGTAGAACCGGTTACCGACAATAATGGCAAGCGTTTATCGTGCAACATGCCTTCACCAATCACATTACCTTCACCAATGACCAGTGAAAATACGCCTTCGGCAATATCGTTGCTGGCTAACACATCTTTAATGATATTTTGACAGGCAATGGCCGTTAATGGTGTTTTTTCTGAAGGTTTCCAAATAGTCACGTTGCCACAAATTGCCGCGATCATCGCGTTCCATGCCCAAACCGCCACCGGGAAGTTAAACGCGGAGATCACACCCACAATGCCAAGTGGATGGTATTGATCATACATACGATGTTGTGGACGTTCAGAATGCAAGGTTTAACCATTAAGCTGACGTGAAAGACCGACGGCAAAATCACAAATATCGATCATTTCCTGAACTTCGCCCAACCCTTCTTGCAACGACTTGCCCATTTCATAAGCAACCAACTCACCAAGAGGTTGTTTAAAGTCGCGCAGTTTATTACCAATTTGACGTACAATTTCACCACGCAGTGGCGATGGCACTTTACGCCAGCTCTTATAAGCGCTTTGTGCGGTAGCGACCACATGCTCATAATCCGCCGTTGAACATTGGTACACACTGGCAATGGTTTTACCGTCTACTGGCGATGAAATATCAAATTGGCCCTGATCTTCGGTATTAAGCCATTGCAATCCTGTAGATGCGCCAAAGTTATGTTGCTTAATGCCTAAAGTTTTTAAAAAGTTCATGAGTGTTCCTAAAGCTGTAATTAATTCTGTAAATGTGGTTATTGGTTTAACTTGAGCTCAAAATAAGTACTGCTTATCCTGAGCTCAGGTTAACTTATAAAAGTTCGGTTAAACCGGCCTTGAGTACGGCGACAAATTTATCGGCGTCGTGTTGGCTAAACGCCAATGGCGGTCTAATTTTTAAGATGTTGTAAAATGGTCCTTCAGTACTTAATAAAATGTTATTTTGTTTGAAGTACTCGATTAACCAGGAGGTTTTATCGGTTGCCGGTTGCTTGCTGTCGCTATCTTCCACCAACTCAACACCAATAAATAAACCTAAGCCTCTGACTTCGCCAATAAGGTCAAATTGTTGCTGCAACTGCTTCAGTTGCTGTTGGAAATAATTGCCGGTGGTTAATGCGTGTTGTTGCAAGCTCTCATCCTTAATGACATCGAGCACGGCCATGCCGATGGCACAAGATACCGGGTTGCCACCAAAGGTATTGAAATATTCCATGCCGGTAACAAAGGCATCGGCAATCGCCTGAGTGGTGATCACCGCCGCCATCGGATGACCATTACCAATCGGCTTGCCCAGAGTGACAATGTCTGGCGTTACATTTTGCGTTTCAAATGCCCACATATGCCTACCTACCCGGCCAAAACCAACTTGTACTTCGTCGGCAATGCATACGCCGCCAGCGGCCCGCACTTTCGAGTAAACGGCGTTGAGGTAGCCTTGTGGCATAATAATTTGTCCGGCAACCCCTTGCAGAGATTCACAGATATACGCGCCCGGTTTTTTACCCTGCGCTGCCAACTCGCTAATAACCGTGTCAACGCTGTCGGCATAAGCATTGGCCGTTTCGATAGTGTCACCTAAAAATTCACCACGGTAAGGGTCTGGCAAGGTTACTTTATGCACATAAGGTTGCGCCCCTTCGCCACCCGGACCATCAAATTTGTATGGGCTGGCTTCAATACAGGCGCTGGTATTACCATGATAAGCACCGTCAACCACCAGTAATAACTCTTTCGATTTGCTGTAATTTCGGGCTAAGCGAAATGCCAATTCATTGGCCTCGCTGCCTGAGTTCACCAACATACACACCGAAAGCTCATCAGGCATGGTGGCCAATAATTTATCGGCATAATTGACCAGGTTGTCATGCAAATAACGGGTATTGGTATTTAATTTCGCCAATTGCGCCTGACCTGCGGCCACCACTTTCGGGTGACAATGTCCGACATGACAGACATTATTGACCATATCCAAATAGCCATTACCTTGCTCATCATAGAGATAGGCGCCCTGACCACGGACTATTTTCAGCGGTTGCTGATAACTCAAACTCAGCGTTTTCCCTAAGTGTTTTTGTCGATAGCTGGTGATCTCATCTTTGCTTTTTCCGCTATCAACCGGGTAATCACAGGCTTGCTTTAACTGACAATATACGGCAAACGGATTTAACTGGCGTAATTGCTTAAGCAAGGCCCAGGCCGGTTGCACCGACACTAATAGATAGTCGTTTTCCGGTTGCAGCTGGTGGGCAAGGGTTGAATTACACACTGTGGTACATAATCGTAATGCCACCAGTGAGAACAACACTTCCAGCTCGGTTTCTGATAAGGCTCGCTGCTGATGATAAGCGGCGACCAAAGATTTTAATGTCGCTAACGGGTCTTGTTGCCCCATCAACGCATAGGCACCAGCAATAGCCAGTTCGTTAATCCCCTGGCTGTGCACCACGTCACCAAAATCGATTAAACCAGTCACACTTTCGGCAGCTTTTCATCGTCGATTAATACATTGTAATCATTGGCATCGTTATGAATGATCCCTTGCGGCAGTTGTGCCAGCATTGGCAAAGTTTGCGCTTGATACAAATTAAGAAAGTGATCGACCAAGTCGCGTTGCTCAGCGTTTAAACAATGTTTTTTGGTTTGGCAAATACCCAAGCCTTGGGCTAGATCCCATTCTAAATACCGAAAGGTGCCGGGATGCTGAAAATCCGCCAACCCTTGATCCACTGCACCGACAAACTTGCCAAGACTGCTCCACAGCTCAGGGCTATGCGAGCTGCGGTTTGCATCCGCATAAAACACCCCAGGTAAATAACTGAGTACGCGCAAATAAAACGTCTGCTGGTGCTCATTTTCATTTTCATTTTCAACAAGGGTCAGTAATTGCTGCTCAGCGTTAGCCACGGCGTGCGGCACTTTGATGCCTTTTGCGGTTAAATGTGCCATTGCCGAATTTTGCATGTCCAGTTCTAATTTCGACTCACTAGAGTTGGCAATTTTAACTATGTATTGCTCACCTGCATCTGTGGTTAAGATTAAATTTTGGTCGCAATAGCCAGGTAAAGATTTTAATTTACCGCGTAGTTGATAGTGTTGCTCAACTAACTCAGCGATTGTTGCTTCTGAAAATTGGCAGTTAGTGGCATCAGTGGCAGTTGTCATAATTATTTCTCTTTAAAACCGCGAGCCAATACTGACATATCAGTATTTTGCTCAGCGAATGGAATTAAGGTAAAGCCGTATTGGTAGCTTTGTGCCGGGATAGTGTATTGCGGATGCACTAATCGGCCCCAAGAGGTATCGCCGCCAACGCCCATTTGCTTATGGTCAATATTCACCGTAACGGCATTACCTAAATTAACTTCGGCGCCATGCTTACTGGTTACCGGCACTAAACCCGAAGCCGATTCTTCACCATCTTTGCCGGCAATAAAATCGATAGCGCTCTGCGCATAAGGCCAGACACTGGCGCTCAGTAGCTCATCACCAACGGCCATTAAGCCCTGGCCCTGACTGTTTTTCAGCGCTAACCAGCGAACATCGGTTTTATTGGCATTTTCTTGTGGACGCACATAATGATGAATTTGTTCATTTAGCATAGCTTTATACAAGGAAATTTGCGCCGAATCCTGACGGTCGCTATAGCTTTCATGCGGACCACGACCAAACCATGATAACGCCTGGTAATCACTTGGCATGGTTAATTGCATGCCCATACGCGGCAGATTTGGCAAGGTTTGTCCCGGCGCAATATTGAGCTCGGTTTGCAGGTGAATTTGACCATTGTTGTGCAAGCGATATTGTACCTGGTAATCACCTTCAAAGGCGCTGCTGCGATAATGAGCACTCACCAAAACACCATGTTTTTGCAGCTTCGACTCTAATGAGGTTAAGGTTAAACTAGCCGCGGCCGTTTGCCAGATAGCGGCCCATTTTTGCATGCCATTACCCAAGTCATTATCGGTAGGTGCGCGCCAGAAATTCGCCATCAATGGTGCCGTTAACAAGTTTTGTCCTTGATACTGGTAATGGCTTAACCAACCCGATTTGCTATCAAAACTCATCGTTGCCAACGCATTGCTAAAGGTCAGTTAATGATTGTCTTGCTGTTGTATAAACTGTTGTTTTAGCTTGGCAAAATTAGTACTAACAAGGTGTATTTGTTGTGCTTTCACTGGCAACTTAAACTGGGCAAAAGCGAGCTCATGGCCGGCGTTTAATAACGGCTGAGGCTCTCTTATTACCGCACTTAGGGTGATAAAATACTCTTTCGTACTCGCCGTTGGCAGTTTAGGCAACTGAACTGTTAAATTCTTGCTTTGGCCTGGTGCTACACTAGGTAGAGCCTGTTTTCCCTGAGCAATTCTTTTGCCATCGGCTTCAATAAACCAATGCAAATCATATTGCTCAAGGTTAATGAAATCGAAGCGATTTTCTAGGGTAAATTTACCCGCGAGCAAATCTTTCTTATCTTTATGGTCAAAACGGATAGCCTGATAGACTTTTTTCACTTCAAAGGCATGTGGGTGTGGCTCGCGATTGGCGTTCATTAAACCATTGTTTAAGAAGTTACCATCACTGGCCAAATCTGGATGAAAGTCTTTGCCATAAGCCCAATATTTTACCCCGTCATCATTGGTATACTGCAATGATTGGTCGACCCAACCCCAAATAAAGCCACCTTGTAGAACGTCGTATTTTTCAATGGCCTGCCAATATTCTTTCAAATTACCGACCGAGTTACCCATAGCGTGGGCATATTCGATCATGATCCCCGGGCGTTTCGGATTCGATTCAGCATATTTCACTAATCGTTCAATCGATGGATACATAGGGGCAAAAATATCGGTTTAGTGTTCTTCGCCAGCCGGCTCGTATTGTACCGGGCGAGTACCATCGTTATCTTTTAACCATTGGTAAGTGGCTGCAAATACTTTGCCTTCACCGGCTTCATTACCCAATGACCAGATGATAATCGACGGGTGGTTTTTATCGCGTTCAAACATACGCTGAGTACGGTCAAGGTGCGCTGGTAACCAGCTCATTTCATTACCCAATTGTGTTTTTTCATCGATCGCCAACGGGTGTGACTCAATATTGGCTTCATCAATCACATACATGCCGTACTTGTCGGTTAAATCGTACCAGTACGGATTGTTTGGGTAATGCGAAGAGCGTACCGCATTAATATTGAATTATTTCATCAACTTAATGTCTTTTTCCATCGACGCTTTGGTCACTACATGACCATGCAATGGATCGGTTTCGTGACGGTCAACACCACGAATAGTAATGGCTTTGCCGTTTACCGTTAATTGAGAATTGGTGATTTCAATATGACGAAAGCCGATGTCATCACGAATGGTTTCTAAGTGATTGCCTTGCTTGTCTTTTAAGGTGATCAGTAAGGTATAAAGATTTGGCGTTTCAGCAGTCCCTAGCCGCGGGTTGGCAAGCTTGCCGGTTAGCGTTACGTTATTCTCTGCCCCTGATTTCAGGCTAAGCTTAGTTTCACCTGACATCACCATTTTCATGTCATCAATTGGGTCGAGTAGTTGAAATTCAAGCTGTTGCTTGCTGGCCGTTTTCTGATGATTTTTTAATGTTACGTCTAACGCTAACTCTGCTTTGCTAAAGTCTTTGTTCAGTGTTGGTTTGGCGTGAAAATCGAAAATTTGCTGCTTATTGGTCGCGTATAAATAGACATCACGCTCTATACCTGAAATGCGCAGCATGTCCTGGCTTTCCAGGTAACTGGCATCACTCCAGCGACGAATTTGCAATGCCAATAAATTATTGTCGTTGCTGATAAAAGGCGTCAGATCAAATTCAGCCGGCGTTTTTGACCCTTGACTGAAACCGACCTTTTCACCATTTAGCCACACATCCAGTGAAGACTTAGCCGCACTGATATGAAGAAATACTTGTTGGTCTTGCCAGGCTTTTGGCAAAACAAACGGTTTACGATAAGAGCCGATGGGATTGTAATCACTCGGCGCATCAGGCCAGGTAGTGGTAAACGGGAAACGTTCATCTAAGTAAATAGGATAACCAAAGCCTTCGGTTTCCCAGTTTCCGGGAACCGGAATTTGGCTCCAGGCAGAATCATCAAAACTGACTTGCTGAAAACCTGCTGGTTTATTTTTCGGTGACTTTTGCCAGTCAAACTGCCACAAGCCATTAAGCAAGATAAAATTGCTACTTTGTTCTTTTTCAGTCGCCAGTGCTGCAGATGTAGATTGAAATGGAAATAAAGTTGCGTGACCAGCAAGTTTATTGATGGCAAACACCGTGTGATCTTCATACGGTTGCCTGTCTGTTGCAGTTACTGATAACGAACAAAGCACAGATAACGACGCGGATAGCAGGGCAATGTTTTTGGTAAATAATTTCATTTTAAAATTCTAACCTGACAAAATATACTATTTATAATATAATTATAAATAATATTTTCAAGTATTATTAAAAAATAATATACAATTTCAGCAAAATTACCATTTACAACACCACAACCGAGCATTAACAAAGAGTTTAAAATTAACCTAGTGTATTGGGGCAATCTCAATTATCATACTAATCATAATTAAAGGCTAAGCAGATCATTATGCAATCAGGACACCGCAATTTAACTCAACAATTAGTGCACGAGTTAGGCAAAGATATTTTGCAAGGTAAATACAAAGTGGGTAATAAACTGCCTTCTGAGGCAGACCTCTGCGCGCAATACGACATCAGCCGCACGGCAACCCGGGAAGCGGTAAAAATGTTAACCGCGAAAGGCTTGATCAGTTCGCGTCCCAGACAGGGCATTAAAGTATTAGATTCAAAACACTGGAACTTATTTGATGTCGAAGTATTAAACTGGATCTTGATTGGCAAGCCAGATTTGTATATGTTACGCCATTTTCTGCAACTGCGCTTGTCGATAGAACCCGAAGCGGCTTATTTGGCAGCACAATACGCAAAAGACAGTGATATTGAGTTGATTAGAAATGCTTTGGCGCGAATGAAAAGTGCTGAAGATGGTTATGACGATACCTTAGAAGCGGATATTGAATTTCATACCAGTATTTTAGGGGCCAGCAACAACCCATTCTTTATCCAGCTTAAAAACTTTATTGAAATTGCTTTGCAGGTGAATTTGCGCTTCACCAATCGCTTTAAAGCCATCACCATAGATGAATATCAGGCCCATGCCGACATTTTTGACAATATTGCCAATAGAAACCCACAAGCCGCCCATGATGCCTCGTTAAAAACGCAAAAAATTACCGTTGGTCTGGTAAATGACGCGATAACGGAATTGGAAGAGAAGAAGGGATAAAGGCTGCGGGATAAAAGATGCTACGGGCTAAAAGATGCTTCGAGCTACTAGCAGCTATCCACTAAATTCTAAAAAGAGCGCCGTCATCCCGCACTTTATGCGGGACCTCCTGACGTAATAGGTGGATCTAAAAAAGCACCTAAATAATATCTGGGTATAAATCCTTCCAGCTTGGGTTCACTATACTAATTAGCTCGTTTTTCCAATCTCGTTTCCATCTTTTAAGTTTTTTCTCTCTTAAAATAGCGCTCTCCATATCGTCATATAGTTCAAAGTAAACAAGCTTAAAAAGATTATATTGTTTGCTAAAACCTTCAATAAGCTTTTCTTTATGTTGATAAATTCGCTGAACTAAATGACTCGTGACACCAATATACAAAACGGTATTATGTTTATTTGAAATGATATAAATTTCGGGTTATTTCACGATTGAATTCCTTTTCAAGGACTGAAATTAAAGTGTAGTTTAAACAGACAAACAATGCGTCAACGTCGAATAAAGAAATGGTAAGATATTCTCTGTACACCTAGGGAGGTCCCGCATCAAGTGCGGGATGACGTGGTTAATTGTTTCTGAGTATTGTTCAGATAAAATCACCGAGTTCAATTCCCCAACCCATCTGCCAGCAGCTCGTTGCTCGTAGCTTTCTTTTAGCTACTCCACGTCGAGTAAAATTCGTATCGATTCGGTGATTTCACCTATTTCATTGACATCCACTGGCGCAATGAAAATGGTATCGTCGCCAACCAGTGTCCCTAACACACCAATCGACTCCCCCTGTATGTCTAACATTCGAGCAATCAATGGCGCAACGCCAATGCCAGTTTTGATGATGATTTGCATCTTGTTGTGTTTAACACTGTTCACTACCGTATGGATTGCCTGCTTTGATTTAGGCACCGCCAACTCATCCTGGAGCATGTAAACCACCTGGTTTTTTACATTGCGGTTTTTTATTGCGCCCAATTTGGTCAGTGTACGAGAAACTTTCGCCTGACTGATATTATCGAAACCCTGTTTGGCCAATGCCGTGGTGATCTCACTCTGCGAGCTGCAGCTTTGCGCTTTTAACAACGCTTTGAAGGCTTTAAGGAAGGTCTGTTCTTTCATCGTTCTATTCTTGCTCGCAGTAGAGTGATACCAAGTTGATTAACGCTATTAAGCTAAAACCTGTTTGCGTTGCTCTTCAAGCCCCATGGTCAGAATAAACGGATCAGATTTCTGTCGGCTGATAAAATCACTTTTACAGCTTAACCCCAACCATTGCTGTTTAATCAAGCTTTGGGCAACGGCACCACCTAACGTTGCCCCGGGCCCTAAAATAATCAATTTATCTGGGGCAAACTCCTTCACTGCCACTTCAATGGCTTTGCTGAAATTATATGGCTCGACCACTTGCGTATCTAAGGTGTAATTGTACAGAGCATTGAGATCGCTACTGTGCGGCTGCCAAATATTCCCTAAACCATCGATCAGGGGGAATTGCGGTGTTGAAAACAGCTCTGTCGATAATAAAGCCCTGGCTTTTGCCGACGTATCTTTTAACAACGGCGTATGAAAAGCGGCATGGTTAAATAAATTCATCGGATATCGGTCTTGTATTACCGGTAACTTGGCTTCTAACGCGCTTAAGCCTAATTTATTGCCACCAAATACCAGATAACCACCTAAGTGGATCGAAATATGAACCTCACAGTCATCTTCCTGGTTTGCTTCATCTAACCACAGCCTTATTTGCTTAACTTTAGCGCTGTCTTCACACCAGTTTTCATCGGCAATAGGGTAGATCATCTGACCGCCAACTACGCCATCTGTCATCATTGAGCCCATAGTATTGATTAACTCAATGGCCGTATCCGGTTTTAACGCGCCGGCAACAGCCAAAGCAATATACCAGCCCATCGAGTTACCGGTTACCGCGACAATGTCATATTCATCCTGATTAATGGCTTGAAAATCGGCCATAGCACACGCGTAGATTAGCGCGGAGGCGTTTTCACCGACGGTATGCTTACGCATACTGTATTTCGCCATGGTATCGAGTTCGCTCACGCTCACTTGCCCCTGCTGCAGGCGATAATTATCAATCACTTCAACAAGCGCTACCTTATCGCTATGCAAACGTTTAAGGTAACCAAGTTCTTCTTTATTATAGGTGCCACGCCCAGGACAAATGACCACGGCGGTTTTCTTCGTCTTAGTTGTACTCATTAATACACTCTAATCCTTTTTTATTTTTCATCATTGCACAAGCAATTTCAACAATATCTGTCGTTGATGGCAACACGTGATATGCGGCACTGCCTAATGGAATAAAGCAATCTTCGGCAGTAATTCGAGTCAGTGTAGCTTTGCTACTTTGTTCTGCTTGTTGCTCATAAATTAACGTCACCAGCGCTTCACTGATGGAGCCGGTTTTACGGCACTCATCAACAATGATCACCTGCTGGCATTGGCTTACTTGTTCGAGGATGCCTTTTTCATCTAAAGGTGCGAGCCAGCGTAAATCGATCACTCGGCAACTAATGCCTTTTTCGGCGAGAATTTTTTCCGCCTGACGAGACAGAAAATAGCCATTGCCGTAAGACAAAATACAAATATCTGTACCTTCGCCATAGACACTCACTTGCTGATTGATCTCAGCTTTCGCATCAGCCGGAGGTAAGTAATTGGCAGTCCACAAACCATCGCCGGCTTGATGTAAATCTTTAGTCATATACAAGGCGATAGGCTCAAGAAATACCACGATGCGTTGCTGTTGTTGCGCTAATTGCACACAACTGCGCATCATTTCTACGGCATCGGCACCATTTGACGGGCAGGCCACGACTAACCCGGGAATATCACGAAAAACCGCAAACGAATTATCATTATGAAAATGACCACCAAAGCCTTTTTGATAGGCGAGACCGGCGATACGGATCACCATAGGGTTAGTAAACTGACCATTAGAGAAAAACGGTAACGTCGCCGCTTCACCACGAATTTGATCTTCGGCATTATGCACATAAGCAAGAAACTGAATTTCTGCAATCGGTAAAAAACCGTTGTGGGCAAAACCAATGGCGCCGCCTAAAATCGATTGTTCATCGAGTAAGGTATTGATCACCCGGTTATGGCCGAATCTATCGAACAACTTGCTGGTGACATTATAAACGCCACCTTTTTTACCGATATCTTCGCCACACATCACAATGTTGTCATGTTGCGCCATCAGATCCATTAAGGTCCAATTGAGCAACTTGGCCAAATGCTGCTTTTTATTGAGATTGTGTTTCTCATGGGCAAACAACTGCTGCCGCTGCTCGGCACTGACCAATTCTGCTGGCAGATTATGTTTGCTTTGCGGGACAATACTCGCCTGCACTTGCTCGGCAGTTTCCAACTTTGGCTTGGTGGCTACTTGCTCGGCAATCTTGGCTATACGCTGCTCTACTTGTTGATATATTTGGATGATTTGTTTGCTGGTCAAAATCTCGTTTTCCAGCAAAATACGCGCGCTGTGCAACAATGGATCTTGCTGTTCTGTAGCTTCAATATCGGCGATATCACGATAAACAAATTCGGCATCAGAGCCGGCATGACCTAGTAGACGCACTGTTCTGACATGCAAAAATACCGGTTTGCCGTGTACACGAGCATATTTTTCTGCTTGTTTAGCTTTATGATAAGTATCAAGCATATTTAAGCCATCGCAATAGATGTATTTAATACCGGCGCGATGTTTAAAGTTAGCCGCAATCCAACCTGTTGGTGTCGAGGTGGAAATACCAATGCCGTTGTCTTCACAAACAAATACAATTGGCATCGGCACTGACTGATAGGCTGCCCAGGCAGCGCAATTAAATGCCCCTTGTGCGGTTGAATGATTCGATGAGGCATCACCAAAGTTGCAAATAACCACGCTGTCACTGGGTAATTCGCCTTTCATATTTAACCGTTTAGCCAAAGGGATACTAAATGCAGTGCCCATGGCTTTGGGTAAATGCGAAGCTATGGTGCTGGTTTGTGGCGGGATCGCCAACGCTTTGCTGCCCAGCACTTTATGACGGCCACCGGAGATAGGATCATCAATGGATGCGGCAAAAGATAACAACATGTCATACAAAGGTGTTTGCCCGGCTACTTGCTTGGCGCGCTGAATGACAAAGGCACCACTGCGATAATGCAAAAAGGCCATATCGGTTGCTCTAAAAGCTTTGGCATAAGCCGCATTGCCTTCATGGCCGGCACTGCCTATGGTATAAAAACTTTGCCCTTGTTTTTGCATCACTCGTGATTGCAAATCCAAATGACGACTCATCACCTGGCTTTCAAAGATATCGACTAAGTCACTCGCCGTTAAGCCAACATCGGCTGGCGTTAGTTTGCTTGTTGATTGCGGCAAGTTTTCAGCGCTGACGAAGCTGACAAAGTTTTCTTTCACTAATTGATTACGATCGACCATATGTATTCCAGGAGCTAAGGCAGATGACCATGTTAAGATGGCCAATTCAAGGTGACTAATAAAGACGCTTTTAGAAAAATGCCTGAATACCCGTTTGCGCACGACCTAAAATCAGCGCGTGTACATCGTGAGTACCTTCGTAAGTATTCACGGCTTCCAGGTTCATCACATGGCGAATAATGTGGAACTCATCGCTGATACCGTTACCACCGTGCATGTCACGAGCCATACGGGCAATGTCGAGGGCCTTACCACATGAGTTGCGTTTCACCAGTGAAATGGCTTCTGGTGATAAGGTACCGGCATCCATTAATCGACCCACCTGTAAACAGGCGAATAAGCCAGTGGTAATTTCAGTTTGCATATCGGCCAGTTTTTTCTGAATAAGTTGGGTACTTGCAAGTGGTTTACCAAATTGGCTACGATCCAAAGTATACTGACGGGCGCCATGCCAACAGAACTCTGCCGCACCTAACGCGCCCCAGGAAATGCCGTAACGGGCTTTGTTCAAACAGCCAAACGGGCCAGATAAACCTTTGGCATTCGGTAACATGTTTTCACTAGGGACAAACACCTCATCCATGACGATTTCGCCAGTGATTGATGCTCTTAAGGAAAACTTGCCTTCAATTTTCGGGGCGCTTAAACCCGGCATGCCTTTTTCTAAAATAAAACCACGAATAACGCCGTCAAGTTTTGCCCAGACAATAAAGATATCGGCAATTGGTGAGTTGGTGATCCACATTTTCGTACCGGTTAAACGGTAACCACCGTCAACCGTTTCGGCACGGGTTAACATGCTAGCCGGATCAGAGCCGGAATTCGGCTCGGTTAAACCAAAACAACCAATTAACTCTGCGGTTGCCAATTTTGGCAAATACTCCATTTTTTGTGCTTCACTTCCGTAAGCATAAATAGGATGCATCACCAGCGAGGATTGCACACTCATCGCACTACGATAGCCGCTGTCCACTCGTTCAACTTCTCTGGCCACTAAACCATATGAGACATAGTTAACGCCGGCACAACCGTATTTTTCTGGTATGGTAGCGCCAAGTAGCCCCAGTCCTCCCAATTCTTTCATGATCTCAATGTCAAAGATTTCATGGCGGTTCGCTTCCAATATTCTCGGCATTAATTTGTCCTGACAATACTGATGCGCAGCGTCACGAATTAATCGCTCCTCTTCGGTTAACAGAGAATCAAGTAATAATGGATCTTGCCAATTAAAAGTTGGACGATTTGCTGAACTAGACATGATAACGCCTTATAAAATATTAGTGATGTTAATAAGTGATTGCTTGTTGACCAATATTAGATAAAATTAAGACAAAGTTAAAATATAGTTTTTCTTTAGTAGCTATAGGCAATGCCTATAGATGAAAACGATACCTGAAGGCTATAGCCAAATAAGGGCGGTGTATGGATTTACGAAGTTTGCAATATTATGTGACGGTGTTTGAGCAGCACAGTTTCAGCGCGGCAGCCAAACATTGTTTTGTTGCCCAACCGTCGATATCAGCAGCAGTCGCGCAACTGGAACAAACCCTTGATTGTTTATTGTTTGTACGACATGCGCGTGGCGTAACCCCGACCGATGCCGGTAAAAAACTCTATCCGTTAGCCAAGCAGTTATTAGGCCAGGCCGATGCGATTAAAACATTATTTAAAGACAGCGACAGCAAAAAACCATTCTATCTTGGCGTTACCCGAGGTCTGGGGGTAGAGCGTATGAGTGCACTGTTAAAAGACTTTACCGCCTCAAATAATTCGATGGAATTAACTTTGGTCGGCCATACTGAAAATAATGATGCGCGCATCATCATTAAAGAGGAGTTAAGTGAAAATGAGCATTATGTCTCGTTTTGGCAAGAAGACTATTTATTGGCGCTGCCTTATAACCATGTATTGTCGTTGCAAGAACGTATCACCCTGGCCGATTTTGATCAGTTGGCATTCATTCAGCGTACGCCTTGTAATGCCTGGTACTCACTCCAGGAAGCCTTAACTTTGGAAGGTATCAGCGTAGATTTACGCGCTAAGATAAAAACAATAGATTATGCGCTGGGGCTGGTGAGTGCAGGTTTGGGTTGTGCGCTAGTGCCGGCACATCCGGAAATACTGAGTAATTCCGACATTGTTTTTCGCCCGATCCAAGGCTTAATGTTAAAACGTGAAATAGTACTAGCCTATCAACACCCGAGCAAAGAAATCACCAAATTAAAGCAACTAGTGGTTAAACATAGTCAGTAAGCGGATAAATTACACCAATCCTTAACCGCTTAATTATACCAATCCGTATAATTATCTGCTCATGAGAAACTCATATAAACAACACATGAGTTCCCCTTCGGGAATGTATATAAAGCTTGATAACTTCCTGGAATTTCAAAAAGATATGAATAACTATCTGTTCAAAATTTCAGTTGTTCTAAAGCTTTCTATATCATTCTCAATTGATCACATCATTACGCGAACTGGTATTAGCCCAATATGAAGCTATTTCTCTACCAGCAAAAATTCTCGGTATAACATTAACAAGTGGGTCGCACTCCAGCTAAAGTTGCTGGCGCCCTGCACTTCTCCCGTTAACGGATTATAGTTTTCCCTAATTGAACCTTGTGCCGATAACCCCTGAGCATTGGCAAAGAGTTTATTGGCCAGGGCTATCGCCTCTGCCTGATAGCCATAATTGTCTAGCGCGATAAGGCCAAAGTAAACCTGATCCAGCCATACCCGGCCGCGCCAATAGATATCGGCATCAAAGGCCGGGTTGGTGACCGCAGCGGTGCCTAATGGCACTAAAGTATTGAACTCGCCAGCAGCAAGCATGACATTTTTTACTGCAGCGGCTTTGTCTTTATCGGCAATACCGGCCCATAGCGAGCTCCAGCCTTCTGGTCCGCGGCCTCGGTAAGTCAGTAATTCGCCAACACAGCCGTGTTGATCGGCCTTATCATCTGCTGAAAATTTGCGATCATAATAAAAGCCGGTGTTTTCATCGAAAAGCACTGATTCACCCGCACAGCCAGTTTTGCAGAATCTTGTAAGTACTCTTTTGCTACTTTCGGTAAGTCGAGTAATTTCGCCATTTTCGCCAGCAGGGCTTTTTCTTTGGCCAGATAAGCATTTAATTCCACCGATTCCTGATTAATGGAAAAGCCCAATAAGGTACCGTCGCTAGTTTTATTTTCATAGAACATTACCTGCCAGTCTTTACGTGCAAGTTCGATTTTGCCTTGATAATTAGCGTTCGCGTAATGCTGTAATTGTTCGGCGTTAATAAAACCAAAGCGCGCGGCATTATCCATGCCTGACTCCCAACCAGCGCCATGTTGTGCGCCAATATCGAGCTCAGCGTATTTGCCCGTTGCCAATAGCTCTTCATACAGCGCCATACCAGAGCAGGTAAACCATTGTTTCCCGGCTTGCTGACAATGAGCAAGCGCCAGTTTGCTTTGTTTGTGTTGCTCAAACTTTACCGTAAAACTGATGCTACCTTCGTTATCATTATGGTATTTGTGCTTATTGCCACCATATTCAATCAAACCGTTTTGATTATGAAAGCGATTGAGGTACCACCATTGATGGTAGCGTTGTAATTTAGGGAACATTTCTTTGATGAATGCCAGTTCGTTACCGGCCTGATAAATTTCCCATACCGCCCATGCGGCTAGCGGTGGTTTGGTATTTCTTTCATTCCAATTGCCTCCATCGCCGCCTCTGGCTGAGTCTTTATTATAAAACACCGCATCAATCACCATGCCATCATCTTGTGGTCTTAAAGGATCCGTTTTGTTCACTTGATAATCAAACATCGCGCGAACATTGTCTTTGGCCAGGTCATTATTAAAATGCGCCAATGCATAGGCATGTTTCCAACTGTCCCAGGCCCAGGTGCCGTTAAACCATCGCGCGGTTACTGACGGTGTTACCCCGTCATGCTTTAAAGCTCCGGCGGCGCTACGCCAATTAGCGGTCAAGGTTTCTATCGCTTTTACCGCAATTTATTGTTGTTCAACAGGGGCCTGTTCCTGCTTTAGGCCCTGACTAATATAGCTTTGCCAACGCTGCTTAGCCGCATTTATATAGTGCTCAGGATTATCCAGTATTTGTGCCGACAACACTTGTTGCTGCTCGGCTTCTTGTTGGTTATGAACATAACTGTGGGTAGTATAAAGAGCATAAGTTTGCTTAGCTGCCAAAGTAATTGGCGCTATGGCTTGATAACTTAACGTGTCTGGAGTTATCGCCGTTTTTGTCTTTAGCGAGCGGCTAATTTTATAGGCCGAGCTGCCACTGGTAAGAATATTCCAGGTATCCCGAACTTTGCCAAAGTGAATGGTTAGCCCACTTTCATTGCTAGTTAGCTCTCTTGACCAGCCAGGTAAAGCCTGTGGCACCGAACGTTTATCATCCCATTGGTTTAATAACCCGCCCTGCCAGGATAATTGCAAGTGTTTGCTGACCGCCGATTTATTGCTTATATAGGTACTGACCAAAGCGGTGCGATTGTTGGCGTACTGTAATGTTAACACTAGGGTTAAATCGGAAAATTCAAATTTTTGTATCAGCGCACCAGGCTGAGCGTAGACAGTTTTTTCGGCCTCAGCCAAGTGATAGCTTTGCTGTGTTTGGCTGTCCTTGATCTGTAGTTGCTCTAATGTTTGTGCAATATATAGGCTGTATTCTTCGGCTATTATTAATGGTCGTTAAAAAACATTAATAAGACAGTTAACACCACACCATTTATATGATAAATATTGCAAATGATGTTTTCACTTGTAGTATCAATGTAACAAACGGTAAAGAGTTATTAGTTTGAGTAACACAAAATAATGCAACAACTTGCAGACATTGATGCAAAAAACACCCCGGGGAGGGATTGAAATGCAACTAGCAAAACCAAAACTTAGTTATCTATCTATGGCAATCATGCTTAGTTTAGGCGCAACTAATAACGTACTGGCTGCTGAAGAACAAGCAGATGCCATGGACGAAAGCGTAGAAACCATTACGGTTACTGGTATTCGCGGCTCTTTAGTACGGGCAATGGATTTGAAAAAGTCAGCAGATGGCATTGTGGATGCGATCTCAGCAGAAGACATTGGTAATGTTTCCCGATCAGAACGTGGCCGAATCTCTGCAACGTATTTCCGGCGTTTCTATCGATCGCGATGGCGGTGAAGGTCAATTTATCAGTGTTCGTGGTTTAGGTCCTGAGTTTAACGCGGTTTTGGTGAATGGTCGTACGATGGCAACCGTGAGTGGTGGTCGTAAATTTAGCTTTGACACTCTGGCGGCAGAATTAATTAGTGGTGCCGAAGTGCACAAAACCCAAACTGCTAAACTTCAAGATGGTAGCATTGGCGCCACGGTAAATATTACCACCCATCGTCCGTTAGACATCAATGGCTTTAAAGCAGTTGTCAGTGCCAAAGGCACGTACGATGATATGTCGGAAGAAACCAATCCAACGTTTTCCGGGTTAATTAGCAACACCTTTGACGATGATAAATTTGGCGTATTGGCCTCCTTAAGCTATAGCGATCGTGACCTTCGTAGTGATGAAGCACAAACTGCCGGTTGGTATGGTGGTACTGACTTAGATTTGGAAGGTGATTTTGATGATGTCTATTTTCCACGAAACTATGACCAAATCGTCAAAACAGAAACTCGTGAACGTACCAGTGGTACCTTAGTGCTTCAATACCAGCCTAATGATGATTTGCTATTTACCGCCGATGCCTTGTATTGATCCTACGACGTAAGTTTTCGTCAAGACATTCTTGCCCATTGGTTCGAAGTTGGCAACACCGTTGGTGCAGAACTCGATGAAAACCGTACTGTGGTACGCTAGATTCAAGTATTAATAGTGCCACCGATTATTTAAACCGTTTGTCTAACACCAAAACGGAAACTACCGCCTTTGGCTTTAACGCTGACTGGCAAGTTAACAGTGACTTAAATGTAGTCGCCGATATTTCTTACTCAAAAGCCGAATCAAATAATGGTAATGACAGAACCGATACCGTTGCCGGCTTCTTTAATGACTACACCGTCGATTACAGCCAGGGCGGCGTATCGGAATTAGCGTTTGCGGAAAATCTTGATAAAGATATTTTAGGCGCGAACTGGGCCCAGTTTTTTGGTGATGATATTGAAGATGAGATTGTCGAAATGCGTCTCGATGCCGAGTGGGTACTCGATCAAGGGGTGTTAAGCAAAGTCAATTTTGGTGCGTCTTATTCAGACCGAACATTACAAACGATGCCAACCAATACCTTTACCGAAATCCGTAATGGCTGGGGTGGCTACATTGTCGAATTACCAGCAAGTTTATTTACCGATTTTAATGCCGATGGTTTCTTGTCTGCCGAAGGCGGCTATCCGGCCAATAACTGGTTGATTTTTAATTCTTACGAGTTTATGGACTTCCTCGAAAGTGAAGCAGGCTATGGCCAGTTATCACCAGAAGATGCGGCTAGAATGAAAGCGAATATTGATCAATATGATGGTCATACGGCTCACGATGTAGTAGCAAATTCATTTGAAGTGAACGAAGAATTGATGGCGTTGTATGTCGATGCCTATTTCCAGGGTGAAATTGGCGAAATGCCATGGTAAGTGGTTGCTGGTGTTCGTTACGTGGAAACCACAACGAAATCGTCAGGTTTTGGTAATGAATTAGAAGATATGAACGGTCCAGATGGCACTGGAAATTATTCTCCTGTGATGTCTGACGATATTGTGCCGCTATCGGTAACCAGTGATTATGATCACTTTTTGCCTAGCATAAACGCCAACATTAAAGTGGTTGAAGATGTATTTATTCGCGCCGCTTACTCTGAGAGTATCACTCGAGCTACGTTAACTGAACTTTCCCCTGCTCTTTCGTACGGCGGTGGTAAAATTGACGGCTTAAATGCCTCTGGCGGTAACCCGTACCTGAAGCCCTACGAATCGACTAACTTCGATTTAAGCGTTGAATGGTACTTTGATGAGGCAAGTTATGCATCGGCGGCCTATTACACCAAAGATGTTGATAATTTTATCGATCAAGGCCAACGACAAGAAACGTTTAACTTACCTAGCGGAGATTTTGAATATAACATCAGCAGTCCAGTAAACTTAAATTCTACCACCATCGATGGTTTTGAGATTGCTTTTCAACATACGCTAAACTATTTACCAGCACCATTTAACGGCTTTGGTTTTATGGCAAATATGACGTTTGTGGAGAGTTCTTCCGATGATGACGTAGAAATTCCTGGCTTAGGGGATTCACAAAACCTGGTCGTGTTTTATGAACAAGAGAACTTCCAATTCAGGGTAGCATATAACAACCGTGATGAGTTCTTGCAAACAATGGAAAACTGGGCAGGTGGCGATCCTATCTATGTTGAAGACTATTCACAAGTTGATGTTAGTGGTAGCTACGACATTAACGATAACTTCACCATTTTCGTTGAAGGCATCAATGTGACCAATGAAGTGACGAAAAAACGTGGTACATTATCAAACCATATGATTTCGATTGCCGAAACTGGTGCACGCTATTCAGTTGGTGTTAGAGCAAGCTTCTAACTGCAATAGAGCAAGAAAGGGCCAAATTTAAATTGGCCCTTTCTTTTACCCTTCAATCTATCGTCTTTAAGATACTTTATTATGAAAAACCTCATATCTGGCTACGCGCCGAAACCAAGCAGGATGAACAAAGAACCGCGTTAACACCTAATGGTGCACAGCAACTGATTGCCGCAGGTTTTCAAGTGAGTGTTGAACAGTCTCAACAAAGCATATTTAATGATGCTGACTATCAGGCGGTAAATTGTAACATCGTTACTGCAGGCAGTTGGGTCGGTGCGCCAAGAGATGCCATTATTTTGGGGTTGAAAGAACTACCAGAGCACGATTTCCCATTAATTCATCAACATATTTATTTTGCCCATGCCTATAAAGACCAACTCGGTTGGCAAGACTTACTAAGCCGTTTTAAAACAGGCAGTGGTAAGCTTTATGATCTGGAATTTTTAGTAGATGACAACAATCGCCGCATTGCCGCGTTTGGCTACTGGGCAGGATTTGCCGGTGCCGCGTTATCGGTACAAGCCTGGGTAAACCAAAACCAGGGCATAAAACCAGCATTAAGCGATATTCACTCTTATGCGAATAAAGGTTCATTACTTAGCGAGCTTGCTAAAGGGCTGGAAAATAGCAATAACAAGCCACGGGTATTAGTGATAGGCGCCAAAGGTCGAAGTGGCAGTGGCGCCGTCGATTTAGCCAAAGCATTAAACCTTAGAGTGGTAGAATGGGATTTAGCCGAAACGCAAAAAGGTGGTCCATTCGTTGAAATCAATGACATGGATATTCTGGAAAACTGCGTCTTGGTAAATCAAGATTTACCACCATTTATTACTACCGAGATGCTCAATAGCGCAGACCGTAAATTGGCGGTTATTGTTGATGTCAGTTGTGACCCTTATGGCAGTTACAATCCTTTGCCCATTTATCATCAATGTACTACGTTTAAGCAACCATGTATTGAAATAGCCGCGGACAAGAATCCGTTGAGCTTAATTGCGATGGATCATCTACCTTCGCGGTTACCCAACGAAAGCAGTGAAGATTATGGTCAGCAATTATTAACCCATGTATTAACTCTTGATGATAAAAGCCAGGGCGTTTGGCCGAAAGCATTGGCGCTTTATCAACAAAAAATCGACTCGATATAAAGGTCCACGATGACAAGCAATATGAAACCCACAATTCACTGGCTTGGTGCCGGTTTATCCTCAAAGCCCGGAATTAAATTACTGGCAGAAAGTGAACACCCGCTTATTGTTTGGAATCGCTCTCTGGCAAAAGCAAAAGCAACATTAGCCGATATCTTCGATAAAACGATAATTATGCAACTCGACTGGGATGTACTGGCAATGACCATCAATCCGGGTGATGTTGTCGTTTCTATGCTACCGGTAACCAAACATATGCAAGTGGCTACTCTGTGTCTTGACAAACAAGCGCACTTTGTCTCAAGCAGTTATATTTCTGCTGACATGGCGGCACTGCATGACCAGGCCAAAGCATTGAACTTATGCCTGATTAATGAAGTAGGTTTAGATCCGGGCATCGATCATTTATTCGCCCATGATTTAGTAGACCAGTATCGTAATAGTGCACAATTTAACCCAGATAATGAACTTTACTTTCGCTCATACTGTGGTGGTTTTCCGAAAATAGTAAACGACTTTAAATACAAATTTAGCTGGTCGCCATTGGGGATGTTGAAAGCGCTTAAATCGCCGGCAAAATGGATAAGTGAGGGGGAAATCAAAACCTCTCAAGCGCCCTGGGAAGCATTGCGCGATTATCGAGTTGAGTTAGGTTCGGGTCAGGAAACCTTTCAGGCCTACCCGAACCGGGATTCCCCCCCTTTTATCGAACAATATCAGCTTGCCGATGACAAGGTAAAAGAATTTGTCAGAGGTACACTGAGACTGTCCGGTTGGTCAACCGCATGGCAATACCTGTTTGATGAAATTGCCCAGTTATCTGCCCAAGAAAGTGAAGCGCGATTCACTGAAATCAGTCAACAGCTTGAACAACAGTATGCTTATGATGACGATGAACCGGACCGGGTTGTGCTTTATGTTGAGTTCGAGGCAAAACAAGCGGATGAAAAAATCTGGCAGCAAAGCTACTTGCTCGATTGTACCGGTAATGAGTCGGGACAAGCAATGGCAAGACTGGTTTCTACTCCCGTAGCATTCGCTGTTTTATCGGTGCTAAATAATGAGATAAACGCTGGCGTTAGTGCGGCGCCGAAGGAACCAAAACAGCTGCAGAACTGGATAAGTAGATTAACCAATTTAGGAGAATCGATCACCAAGCGTAATCATTTGGCATAGCTCAAATAGCAAGTTAATTCTCCATAGCAACAAAAGAAGGTAATGATGACCCACACAGCGCGTAGCCCAAGCTTATTTGATGCTTTGATCCCGATATTATTCCTGGTACTGTTGTTATCAATGGCGGTATTTTACTTTGGTGATAACTCGTCATCGGGCTCTAACCAAATAGCTCTTATGATTTGTGCCGGTATTGCCACTATTATTGGTTTAAAAAACGGTCATAAGCGAAAACACATTGAAAAAAGCATTGTTAAAGGGATAAGCCTACTCTTGGCGCCATTCTTATTTACTGGCGGTAGGGACATTAATTGGTACCTGGTTATTGGCAGGTACTGTGCCAACAATGATTTATTACGGCTTGCAAATTCTCAATCCCGATTACTTCTATGTTAGTTGCTCAATAATTTGTGCCATCGTGGCGATTAGCATTGGCAGTAGCTGGACGGTTGCCGCCACCATAGGTGTGGCTTTGATGGGCGTAGCAAACGGCCTTAACATTTCGGCACCAATCACTGCTGGCGCAATTATTAGTGGCGCCTACTTCGGCGACAAGCTATCGCCATTATCCGATACCACAAATCTTGCTCCTGCGGTGGCAGGCACCGAGTTATTCACGCATATTAAACACATGATCTGGAGTACCATTCCCAGCTTTATTATCGCCTTGTTCATTTTCTTAATGCTTGGCTTTAATCAAGAGGCTCCTGTTATCGATGGTCAGTTAGGCGCTTTGCTGACCAGCCTGCAACAAGTGTACTTTATCGATTGGTATCTGCTGTTACCTTTGCTGGTCACTTTAGGATTAGCGGTTAAAAAGGTGCCGGCATTCCCAGCCATTGGTATCGGCGCCATTACCGGTGCAGTTTGGGCGGTGTTGTTTCAGCAAGATTTGATTTTACCTTATGCCGACAGTGGCCTGAGTAGCTTAAGCGCCAACATCACCGTGGTTTGGCAAGTGATGCATGAAGGGGTTAAGTTAAATACTGATAACGCATTAATGAACGACCTGCTAAGTGGCGGTGGTATGGGCTCAATGCTAAACACCATCCTGTTCATTATTTGTGCGATGACGTTCGGCGCCATCATGGAAGGGGTTGGTTTATTGAAAAAAATCGTCGAAAGCTTGATCCGTTTTTCACAAAAAGCCAGTTCATTGATCACCACCACTATCATCACAGCTTTCGGCACAAACTGTATCGCCGCCGATCAATACATAGCGATTGTAATGCCGGGGCGTATGTTTAAAGATGAATACAGTAACCGTAATTTGCCCCCTGAAAATTTATCGCGGGCGCTAGAAGATGGCGGCACAGTAACCTCGCCGCTAGTGCCTTGGAATACCTGTGGTGCCTATATGCAATCGGTATTATTAGTGAATCCCTTGGAGTATGCGGTATTTTGTTTCTTTAATTGGTTAACGCCAATTGTCGGCATTACTTGTGCTGTGCTGGGTTATAAAGTGAAAACTTTAGTAAAAAAAGATAGCAAAAACATTAACGAACAGTTAAAAATTCCGAAAAAGCTAAGACGAGTAAAACGGGTGGAATTATGAGCAATGAATTAAAACACATCGTAATTGTTGGCGGCGGCAGTGCTGGCTGGATAGCGGCTGGGACACTTGCGGCAAATCATCATGCCAACCAACCTGGCGGCATTAAAATAACGCTTATCGAATCACCCGAGGTGAAAACCATAGGTGTTGGTGAAGGCACTTGGCCAACTATGCGTAATACGTTAAGGAATATGGGTGTTTCGGAAACTGACTTCATGCGTGAATGTGATGCCAGTTTCAAACAAGGCGCCAAGTTTGCAAAATGGGTAACCGGTAGCGACGATGATTTTTACTATCATCCACTGGTATTGCCGCAAGGATACTTTGATGTCGATTTATTCAAGCCATGGAAGATGGCAAAATCAAATGTGTCGTTTTCCAATGTGGTGTGTTATCAGGAACAATTGTGTGAACGCAATTTAGCCCCTAAATTAATCACCACGCCGGAATATGCCGCGGTGGCAAATTACTCTTACCACCTGGATGCTGGTAAGTTCGCGAGTTTTTGAAAAATCACTGCACCCAAAAACTGGGAGTGAAACATATTCTTGATCACGTCAGCGCAGTAACTTCTGCAGAAAATGGCGATATCGCCTCGGTGAGTAGTGTTAACCATGGCGATATTACTGGTGATTTATTTATTGATTGTACCGGTTTTCTGCCCTGCTGATTGGCAAACACTATAAAATACCGTCCGTGTGCAAAAAAGATATCCTGTTCATCGATACCGCATTAGCGGTGCAAATTCCATACGATTCAGCCGACAGCTCAATTGCCTCGCACACCATTTCAACCGCACAAGAATCCGGCTGGATTTGGGATATCGGCTTACGGACGCGGCGTGGTGTAGGCCATGTCTATTCAAGTAAGCATTCGAGCCAGGAACGTGCTGAGCAGTTATTAAGGGACTATCTGGCTGAATCGATTGGCGATAAGGCCAAGGACTTGAGCTTTCGAAAAATCGATATCAACCCGGGTGTCAGAGAAAAATTTAGGGTAAATAATTGCGTTGCTGTTGGCATGTCGGCCGGTTTTTTGGAGCCGCTTGAAGCCTCGGCGTTGGTGATGATTGAACTGGCTTGCGCCAGCATCAGCGAGCAATTACCAGCCAATCGTGAAACCATGGATATTGTTGCTAAAAGCTACAATGATAAATTTCAATATAACTGGGATCGGGTGATCGATTTTCTCAAGTTACATTACGTTGCCAGCAAACGTGCCGATAGCGCATTTTGGCGCGATAACCGTGACCCGGAAACCATACCGGAAAGTTTGCAGGAGTTGATGTCGTTATGGCAACACAGATCACCATCTGAGTACGACTTTCAACGCAAACGAGAAATGTTCTCAGCAGCAAGTTATCAATACGTGCTCTACGGCATGGATTATAATCACTCGATTGAGACTGGCTTTGTTAGCGATGACGTACAGCGCAAAGCCGCAAACTGTTTACCGAAAACCAGCAGCTGATCAAACGCTACCTAACGGCACTGCCGAGCCATCGCGAGTTGATTAACAAGGTATGTCAATTTGGCTTTCAAAAAGTTTAACTAACTTTAACTAAAAAAATTGTGGAATGAATATGATCAAATTAGAAAAGTTAGACAGTGCCAGTCATCCGCACACAAAAGTATTGCCTCTGGGCAGTGTCGCTGAAGCCTCTATGCAGCACATGGTGCAAAACGTGCCACAAGAATTTAAAGAAATCGCCCAACACTTTCCGATATTTTTCGCCAAAGACCCGGAAACCGGACAATTTAACCTGATGGCGTTGCTCGGTTTAAACGTAGACGAAAATCTGTTTATAAAAAATGGATATTGGCAAAGCCAATATATCCCGTTAAAAATACAAACCCTGCCATTTTTCTTAATTGAAGACATCCAACAGCGAAACGGTGAGCAGGTATCGAAGCCAGCGCTTGCCATTGATGTTGTCAGCTCTCGTGTACAGCAAACTCAAGGTGAGGCCTTATTCGAGCAAGGTCGTGCGACTGAATATTTACAAACCAAAGCCACTCAGTTGGCGCAATTTGTCGAAGGGTTAAGATTCAATCAGCAGTTCATCAAGGCGTTATTGGCGGAAGATTTATTAGAAGCGGTAGATTTAGATATTCGCTTTGAAAATGGCGAACAGGTGAACCTACAGGGCTTGTACACCATCAATAAAGAAATGTTATTGCAAGTGCCAACAGCGGCTCAGCAAGAATTTGAAAATTTAGGTTATGTCGAATTGATCACTGACATATTCTCTTCATTGCCACAGGTGGAAACTTTAATATCTCGTAAAAATCAGCAATCAAAAAACGTGAGCTAATACCACCCTCCCTGACCCGAGAGGGTGGTAAACTCAAATTAAATTCAGCAAATTAGCTTACTAGGGCATAACCGCCCGGCACATGATAAACATTGGCAAAGCCCATGCGTTTTAACGTTTTTGCGGCCGCATCACTTCGGCTACCACTACGACAAATACAAACAAAATTTTCATCTTGTTTTTGACCAGAAAAATCATGCACAAACTCGGTGAGTTTGGTCAGTGGTACATTGACAATTTTTTGATCCGCCAGATACTCTTGTTGATGGGCAGCAAACTCATGCGGTTCACGAACATCAAGCACCATCACATCATTTTCAACTAAGAATGCGACCAAATTTTCTGGATTAACATCAATTGATGGATCTATCGATTTATTGATGTTGCCACAAAGTTCGGGTGCATCACTAAGGGTGATTTTCTTATCAAGCTCTGCTTTACTGGCAACAAAACCTGCAGTATCTACATTACCGGAGATCACCTTAGTTAATAGCTCACTATTGGCACCTTCTAACTCTAAGCTAGTAGTGAATAATTGCTTATAATCATGTGCTGGACAAATTAAGGTTTGGGTTGTGATGATCGAAGCTAATCGTTGAATCGACTGATAAAGTGCCTTGCTATCACTTACTTTAAAGTCGCTTCGACCGATACCGCCAATTTGTAAAGTATCGCCACAGAACACGTAATCAATAGCATTAGTCGCTAATTTACCTGAGACAGGCGTACCTAATAAATAGGCAACACTGTTAGTAGTGTGACCCGGTAAGGCGATTTGCGCGATAACTTTACTCCCTACGGAAATTGCTGGTGCTGTTTCACCATTTTCTAAGGTGACCGTTAAGGTTGAAGCAGAGTTCCAACCCAGTTGTTCATAACTACCGGCAGGCATTTTCGTTGCTAAAATTTCACGAACTTCGGCCGGACAATTGCTTTGCTGATCATGGATATGAGTCGCTAGAATCGCTTTCACCGTGTAGTTTTGACATGATACCAGAGTATCAAATTTAGCCACTATCTCTGGCACCGGATCGATCAGAAGTATTTCTTTGGAATCTTTATCTATGTAACACCATGTACATTGCTGATCGTAAATCCATTGTTGCAGGCCATTCACTTTTGAGTCAACATTTTCATCGGTATCAGCAAGAATTAAACAACTATTTCTCATTGCCATTACCGCATTTTTAATGGCGGTACAGGCATAATCAATTTCAGCTTGACTGGAGGCAGGGCCGAAAGACATGCGAATAGCGCCTTCACTTTGCCAGGTAGGCTTACCCATAGCATCAAGCACAAAACTACCGGTTACTTTTGAACTACATGCAGAGCCGGCACTCACCCTAATTTTCGCAGCATCAAATAAGTTCATGATGTCTTTGCTCGATAAGCCTTTCACCGCAAAGTTCAGCGTTGTCGGTAATGAATTGCCAAAATTGTGGTTATAAACAATCTCAGGAAATACTTCCGCCAGCGCTTTAGCTAACTGAGAACGGTAAGAAACTAAAACATCGTGTGACTTAAAGGTGTCATCATTTTCATCACAAAGCAGCTTAAAAATGGCATTTAATGCGGCGATGCCAGGCAGGTTTTCAGTACCTGAACGTAAACCATTTTCTTGGCCACCACCGGCGATAAATGGCGTGTAAGGTGCAGTTTCACGTACATACATAAAACCAACCCCTTTCGGTCCGTATAATTTATGACCACTAAATGGCGCATAATCAATACTGACATTTGACATATCAAGAGATATTTTTCCTAAACCCTGAACGCAATCCACCATCCATAACACATTTGGATTGTTGTCACGAATCACCGTTTCCAGGCCTTTTAAGTCCTGGAAAACACCGGTTTCATTGTTTGCCACCATAGTACAAATCATTAATGCTTTGGCAACGTTTGCGGCGATAAAATCAAAATCTAAAATACCGTTGTTATCGACCGGTATGGCCACAACTTCGGCGCCAATATCAAGCATTTGATTCCAGTGTTTCAATGTTTCCGGCACAGCTTTATGTTCAGTGGCACCGTAGAGCAATATTGATTTGGCAAGATTAACAGGCGTTTGACGAGCAGCATTTAGCGCCGAAATAATTGCGGTTTGAATGCCTTCAGTAGCGCCACTGGTAAAGATAATTTTACCGTCTGTTGCACCGATCACCTGACGCGCTAAAGTACGAGTAGAATCGAGAATGTACTTAGCACGTACTCCCGTCATATGACTAGAGCTTGGATTACCGTAACAAAAGTTCATGGTATGAATGGCTGCTTCCGCGGCTTGCGGTAATACCGCTGTGGTCGCGTTGTTATCCAAATACACTTCGTTTTGTTGTGGTTGGATATCGGTAAGATTTAACATGTGCTACTTCTAAATGTTGCTTTCAATAATTACCGCTTATACTAACCAATTATATCTTGTGACGATAGGTTATAAGTGTGTAAGAAGTGGTTAATCTTATTTAAATTGAACTTCATTATCGCATCCCCAGCTTAGCTTAGAGTTATAAAAACAGTCTTAACAACACATTAACTTTTCACCATCATTAATATTTTGTAAAAACGAGAAATATCAAAATCTTCGCATATACTTATTATCAATAAATAAAAACAGTAGCAAACCGGGGAAACCTTAATGAGATCTGCAACCAAGATCATTACTGCCGCAGTTGTATTTGGAATAATTGCTTCCCAACAAGCCCATGCCATAGAGATCCTGAACAATGATGATACTTCTATCGCTACCCGAGGTTGGCTAAGACTAACGTTACAAAGCACAGAAGATTCAGATGAAATTACCGACTCTGGCTCTCGCTGGGGCTTAGATTTAACCCATAAAATAGAGGGCGACTGGACCGCCGGATTAACTTTTGAGTGGGGAACAAATTTTGAAAAGAATGCCAATTTGACACTCACTGGTGATAGTAACGGCCCTTCCGGTAGTGCCGGAGATGCGTTAACTTCAAGGCTGGGTTATGTACATTTCAACCATGAAAAATGGGGCCGTTTTGGGGTTGGTAAACAATGGGCCGTTTTTTATGATGTGGTCGGCGTAACCGATGTTTTGCAATACTATGGCGGAAATGCAAGCGGTGTATATAATCTAGGTACCGATGGTGGTTTATCAGGAACTGGCCGTGCCGAACAAGCAATCACCTGGCGAAAAGCATTTGGTCATTTTAATCTTGGTGTGCAATTACAAGCTCAAGATGAAGCGGTAATTGCGAATGCGCCCGGGATGGTGTTTGATGGTGAAGAAGTCGCAACCATGGGCAATGGCTATGGTTTGGCGGTAAGTTACAAATGGCAAGATTTTGGCGTTGGTGCCGCGGTTAACACCAGTGAAATTGATATTTCACCTACCTTTGGCGGTGGCAGTGTCGATGATATCATATCGGGTTTAAGTGCGACTTATGGTGATGCAAGCATAGGCTTTCATGCGGCATTGGCTGTTGTTACTTCTGAATATCATGAATTAGACAACGATGGTAAATATATCGATGCTAATGGCTCAGAAATTTACATTAAATATTCAATGCCAAGTCGATTAGGTTTTTATGGTGGTTTCAATATATTAGAATCTGATCAATCAGATAGTGATTATGAAATGTATTACAACTTTATTGGTGCCGAATATAAATTTAACAATAATTTTGGTGTTATTTTTGCCGAAGCTTTACTCCATGACGACACCAATGCTGACGGTAGTACCGGTAATGATGACACAGAATTTGCTTTAGGGGTGAAAGTACACCTTTAACAAGGTGATTCAAAATATCGCTATTGACAACTTATTACTGAAAACAACAAAGCCTTACATTAGCGGCAAATTAATGTTAATTTCATGATTTTATTGGCTTATAGCCAACAACGCTAAACATCAGTGATTTTATGCGCTAAAATACTGAGTACTGTTTATTTGCTAAATAGGCCAATTAATGCAAATTACCGATCTTGCTCAAGAACAAAAGATCACTCCTCTTTTTCGTCTCGGTTTCCGTCCATTTTTTGCTTTTGGCGCATTATTTAGCGTGCTGTCATTATTGACCTGGGCACTATTTTTGGCGGGAAAAGTATCATTAAATTTATATGGCGGAGGCATATTCTGGCATACCCATGAAATGATTTTTGGTTTTGTCTGCGCCATTGTTATTGGTTTTCTGCTCACCGCAGTACAGAACTGGACCGGACAGAGAGGTTTATCTGGCACACCTTTGTTTCTGCTATTTATGCTTTGGCTACTAGGGCGAGTGGTCATGTTATTTCCCGATATGTTAGGTCACCAAATAAGTAGTTATATTGATATTGCTTTCCTACCGGTCGCCGCTATATTTCTTGCTATTCCAATAATGAAAGTGAAACAAAGTAAAAACATGTTTTTTGTGCCGTTATTGTTGTTATTTACCTTAGCCAATATATTGATGCATGTTTCCATAAACGCCGGTAATGCCTCTCAACTAATACCTACGGCTTACATTGCGGTAATGTTGGTCACCTTGTTGATGTCGATTATGGCGGGTCGGGTAACCCCGATGTTTACTGCAAATGGCACGCAAACCACAAAAGTGAATCCACTTCCCGCATTGGAATTAACGATTAATATCAGTTTGTTGTTATTAGTATTGAGTTATTTTTTATCCCCGATACTGGAAATTAATAATTCAATTAAAGGCAGCTTATTTTTAGTTGCCGGGTTCAGCCAAATGCTACGCTGGCTGCGTTGGAAGCCATGGATCACACTCGGCGTGCCATTGCTATGGTCTTTACACAGCGCATTATTTTTTATTTGGTTTGGCCTAATTGCACTTGGCATAGGCCACTTCAATGAAACATTACCATTAAACCACCTTTGGCATTTGCTCACTGTTGGTGGCATGGGAGGGCTAATTTTAGCAATGATTTCTCGGGTAACATTAGGCCATACAGGTAGAGCATTACAGCCTCCAAAAATAATGAGTTTTGCCTTTATATTGATATTAATCGCCACTATCAGCCGAGTATTTGGCCCTTGGTTTATACCAGAGCATTACAGTGTATTTATCAATTTCAGTGTACTTTGCTGGCTTTCATCGTATGGGATTTTTGTTATAAAATATGGCCCGATGCTGCTTACACCTCGTAAAGATGGTCGTCCCGGTTAATACCAAATCTGATTGGTAGGTGATCAATTGGTATAATACTAGTTAAAAGGTAAAGAGATGCGCGCTGTTTTTTTAGATCGAAGTACCATTAGCGAAGATATCGATTTATCTCCGATTGAATCTCATGTAACGACGATCAGTTATTTCGAACATACGGCAATCGAGAAGGTAATTTTTCGAGCAAAATTTGCGGAAGTCATCATTTCAAACAAGGTGATGATCACTGCAGAAATCATCAGACAGTTGCCCAAATTAAAACTTATTTGTATTGCAGCAACCGGCACTAATAATGTTAATTTAGTTGCTGCGCAAAAGGCTGGAATTGCTGTTTGTAACGTTAGCGGTTACGCCAATACTTCGGTTACCCAATACGTGTTCGCCATGCTCTTGGAATACCTGCAAAAAACCTCCCATTATATTGAAAATAGTCGTCAGGGAGATTGGCAAAACAGTCCAGTTTTTTGCCATTTTGGCTTGCCAATTAATGAGTTAGCGGCAAAAAAAATCGCCATCATTGGCTATGGCGGTTTGGGCAAGCAAGTGAGTGAAATTGCCAAAGCTTTTGCAATGGAAGTATTGATTGCAGAAAGGCAATTGGCCAGCTCCATCCGACCAGGCCGAGTGAGTTTTGAACAGGCGATTAGTACTGCTGACATCATCAGTTTACACGCCCCGCTTAGTGATGAAACAGCAAACCTTATCAATCAGCAAAGCATAAAAACCATGAAAATGGGGGTCATTATCATCAATACCGCCCGAGGTGGATTGGTTAATAGTTTAGATTTATTAGCGGCGTTAAAGTCGAAAAAAATTGGCGCGGCAATTTTAGATGTATTAGAGAATGAGCCTCCACCACAGGATCATCCGTTACTCAATGCCAAGTTAGATAATTTGTTGATCACGGCTCATATTGCATGGGGAAGTTTACAAGCACAACAACGCTTAATCAATCGCCTTGCTGACAACATAAAAAGCTATCAGCAAGGCTTGCAATTAAACCGGGTCGTGTAGAGGAAAGAAAATAGCGGCTATTAAGCGGCATCTTCCATCGGTAAAATGCGCTCACCCACTTTATTAAGAACAGTTAGGTCACCTTCATAAACAGCAAGAATGGCTCTATATTTCTTAAATTCGGTAGGGATCATCACCTTGCCGTTTGCAGTATACGGATAATGCATAACTCGATGTTTCAGTACCAAGGAACGATTATCATAATAAAACACGGTGACGACTTTATTATCTTGTCGTTTCATCTTTTGATTGCGATCGCTTTTATCTGCGTATTCAATTTCTAGCGGCGTATTTTCGCCATCGCAGACTGAAACAATCGCTTTATTATCTTTAAAAGATTGCGGGAGGATCACCCTGCCTTTGTCTTGGACGGGAAATTCACCGACGTAATGACTCAGTTTTAACGTATTTACGTCGTAATAAATCACGGTGACGACTTTGGTATTGAGATTATTCATTAGCTTTGAACTCTTTTATTATAGTGATGTGGCTTCTTCAGTTATTAGCCTATAGAAATACGCCACAATTTTTAGAATCCTTCCAACTGTTATGACTAAAGTATCGAAACAGCAAGATAAAATCAAGCATTATTTTGTTGGAAAAATGTACAATTAACATTTTAAACGGCTGATTTTTAAAAATAACTATCCTTAATCTTGCCATAATGAAAATATCCCCATTGCCCGACTCGCCTTAAGGCTGGCAATGGAAATTTGGGTAATTGGCGATTATAAAGGGGTAAATTAGGCAAGTTAATGCCGATGACTTTATCTGCTAATCGTTTACCTGCCTGTACCGCAAAAGAAACACCATTGCCGCAATAACCCATCGCATAAAAAACATTGGGATTATCCTCAGCTTGATTAATGTGCGGGATGTCATCAAGCGACATGCAGATCCAACCCGACCAGGCGTATTGATATTGAATGCTTTGCAATGCCGGAAAGCTTTGCTTTAACACGACTAACAATCTTTGCGCATAGTAAGGATCATCGGAACTTTTGCCGGTAATAGCGCCGCGACCGCCAAAGAGAATACGATTATCCGGTAACTTTCGATAGTAGTATTTTAGCGCTCGTGTATCCATGACAACATTCGAAGTTAAAAAATTACACGCTTGCAGTTGTTGTTCGCTTAAGGGTTCAGTCACGATAATTTGTGATAATACTGGCAGGGTTTTATTGGCAACGCTTGAGTGGAAATTTTTAGGGGTATAACCATTAGTGGCAAGTATTACCTTGCTCGCGCTGATTTTTGTTTGTGGGGTAACAACAACTTGTTTGCCATTTTCCTGACCAAGCTCGGTTACCGGAGTGCCGGTATATATTTTCGCCCCGGCTTGTCGAGCCAGATCTTGATAACCCCAGGCCAACTTTAACGGGTTGATACCAAAGCTGTCATGAAAACGAATGGCGCCATGAGCGTTTTGATCTGCCATGTATTGCTGATGCAACTCATTGCGTGTTAATACATCAACCTCGTAAGAAAACGTTTCTTGTAATAGTTTAGCCTGCTTGATTAAACCGGGAAACATCGAGGGCTTATGCGCAACTCGGATATAACCGGGGTCTTGCTGCTCACAGTCTATGCCTTCAGCAATCAGTGAATTTACCGTTTCGACCCCTTGGCACACTTCCGCATAAATACCACGCATCACTTCTTCGCCCCAGCTTTTCGTCATCGCGGTCCAGGGCTTGCGACCAGTTGATTTTAGGATAAAACCCGCATTACGGCCGCTACATCCCCAAGCGGTTTTATTCGCTTCCACCACTACTGCCTTAACATTATGCTCACGAGCCAAATGCAACGCACAAGACAGGCCGGTATATCCAGCGCCTATGATAACCACATCGGTATCGATATCTTGAGTTAACTGCCCATCAGAATCTGGAGCACTACCACTGACGCTGGCCCAATAACTGTCAGGATAGGCAACATTGGTGCCTGGTGATTTATCATGGAGAGGATCGTACATACATCATTATTCTTTTGGAAATGTTACCCTTATGATGTCAAATTCGGCGTATAATTCAAAGTCAATTCAGTGATGAACGAAAATACCATGTTAAATTCAAGCACCATTAATTATCGGCCAATGCAAGAGAGTGACTTTGTGGCAATCATCACCTTAGGAAATTACGTCCATGGGACAGGCTACCTCAATGCTGAGAATCTAAAGCAATGCTTTGATAAAGGCTTGAAGGATGGCCTTAATGCCAACTTTGTTGCTTATGCCGGACAACAATTGGTGGGGTTTCGGATAAGCTATAGCCCAACCATGTGGCAAACCGATCAATGGTATTCTCCGCATTTGTGGCGAACCGAGATGAATAATACCGCGTATTTAAAATGTAATACCGTTGAAGCCAACTTTCGCGGTTATGGTATTGGCTCGCAGTTATTAAAGTTATCCATTTTTGAGTTGCAACAACAAGGGGCAAAAGCGGGAGTAAGCCACTTGTGGCGACAAAGCCCCGGTAATAGCGCGGTAAAATATTTCACTAAATGTGGTGGAGTGTTAGTGAAAGACCACCCGAATAAATGGTATCAGGACAGTGTCGATGGCTATCAATGCACACTTTGTGGCAATGATTGCCATTGTGTTGCCGCCGAAATGATCATTTATTTCGATTAACTATTAAGCCAGTAGCCGGTAACATAAGGTAGCAGTTACCCTGCTCTTATATACCCGCTCCACTTCAAGATGCAGGTTTCAGAGTGCTTGAGCGATTCCAATACAAGGCGCTGTTATGTAGTAATGGTTATTCTCGGCAACATCTCCTGCGTTGCCCTAATACAGTTCATCATCCGTGTACAAACCTTACAAATAGCTGCAACGACGTAGTGGGATTGCTCAAGCGCTTCTTCGATGGGTTTAAAGCAATTTATGCCGCGTTATCAAATTGAACAATGGAACAACCATTCTCGGCTTTGTCTCCTGAGTCGCCCTATCTCCACCATCCATGCTTTCGTACTTATCAATTTTATAAAGCCGTAGTTATTCGTTTTAACCATTAAAAATGAGCAGATATTTAATCAACTTGGTATTTGTAATGATTGCTGTTCTTTTATTTGCCAGTCTATCGGTTGCAGTTGTTGGCTTAACAGATAATCATTTGCCCGAGAAAAATGTTTACAGCCGAAAAAACCACGATAAGCCGATAATGGTGAAGGGTGGACGCTGGTTAAGACATGATGTTTAGCCGTATCAATATGCTTGCCCTTTTTTTGCGCATGCGCGCCCCAAAGCATAAAGACTACGCCCTGCTTTTGCTCATTAATAAGCGCAATGACTTTGTCAGTAAATTTCTCCCAGCCCAATTTTGCATGCGAATGAGCATTGCCCTTTTGGACGGTTAACACCGTATTCAATAACAATACCCCCTGCTCTGCCCAATAACGTAAGTCACCATGACATGGGATGTGAAAATTTGCTTGATCATTGCCTAACTCTTTATACATATTAGCCAATGACGGAGGCACTTTTACCCCTTCCCTAACCGAAAAGGAAAGGCCATGAGCCTGGCCTGGACCATGGTAGGGATCCTGGCCAATAATCACCACTTTGATATCGGCAAATGGCGTTAACTCAAAGGCGCTATAGATATCTTCATCCATTGGGTAAATTTCGATCCCTTGTTGCCGTTGTCGGGCAATTTCTGTCAGCAGGGCTTGAAAGTAATCACGTTCTTGTTCTGTTTTTAACAACTCTTGCCAGTTCATAAGATTTTTCTCATTGCTTGCAGCTTAAAACTGTCACTCGAACGGCTGGCAATTAGTTTACCTGTGCTAGCAAGTATGAACGTAATTGTTGGAAATCAGCGTTCATCTCTGAAGAGAGTATGCTTTCACCACTGCAATCGGCAAGCTCTTTCGGTAATCCTAACAGGCATCCTAAGGTGCTCTCTACCGTTTCTTTGAATTTTGCCGGATGTGCCGTGCCTAGAAACACGCCAAATTCATCATCATTCAAACCGTATTTTAATGCGGTGTAGGCAACACTGGCATGCGGTTCACTGATATAGCCTAAAGCATTCAAACTGTGGATACCCATTTGTGTTTGCTCTTCATCGATGGCCACTGAGCTTAAACAGTTTTCATCAACTATGCCCGACTGTAACATGTGCTCAACCCGCGGCCAGTTATTTGGTTTCGAAACATCCATCGCGTTCGATATGGTGGCAATGGTGTCATTCGGTTGCCAAGAACCCGTCTGTAAATACCTAGGTACCGTATCGTTGGCATTGGTGGCGGCAATAAAGCGTTTAATTGGCAAGCCCATCGCTTTCGCTAACATGCCAGCAGTTAAATTGCCAAAATTACCACTTGGAATAGAAAAGACTAAATCATCAATTTTTCCACGCTGGCGATGCAGTTGTGCTGCCGCTTCAAAGTAGTAACAAATTTGCGCCAACAGTCTGCTGATATTGATCGAGTTAGCCGAATTCAAGCCAATTGCTTGCGCCAGCTGCAAGTCATCAAATGACTGTTTTACTAATCCCTGGCAATCATCAAAGCTGCCCTCTACCGCTATGGTAGAAATATTGCCGCCTAAGGTAGTAAACATTTTCTCCTGCAATAAACTGATTTTGCCCTTCGGATATAAAATGGTGACCTCGATATTATCTAAACCATAAAACGCATGCGCAACCGCTGCGCCGGTGTCCCCCGAAGTGGCGGTTAAGATGGTAATTTTCTCGGGACTGTCTTTGGTAAATGTTTGCAAACATTGCGCCATAAAGCGGGCACCAAAATCTTTAAAGGCGAGCGTTGGGCCATGAAACAATTCTAACACCGCATTCTTTTCATCTATCGATTGTACCAACGCCGGAAAGTTAAACGCGTTGGTCACTATGCTGGTAAATTGCGCTACGGTTAAGTCGTCTTCGACAAACGGATATAAGATCTTAACGCTTCGCTCTACTAAAGGCATCGCCAGCAAACTTTCAATATCATCAAACTTTGGCAATTGCTTCGGGAAAAATAATCCCTGATTTTTACCTAGGCCCTGACGTACGGCTTGCGAAAAACTTACTTCTTGTTCTGGGTGTTTTAAATTATAAAACTTCATCATAAATCCTCTAAAACCAAGCATTCAAACTCAGTTTATATTCTATGTATTTATACCAACCGAGTCCCTTGAATATCTGCTTTACAGATATGGACAAATCCTGTTGGTGATTGTAGGTAAAACTGACGTAAGTACTCACTTAGCTGCTCAGCTTTATCGAGATTACTACAAGCAACGAATACTGTCGGTCCTGAGCCAGAAATTCCGGCCGCATCGGCACCATTGGCGAGTAAATATTGCTTGGTTTCAATAAATTTTGGTAATAAATATTGGCGATAAGGCTCAGCGACAATATCACGGATATTGGTAAATGCCTGTTTCGCATCATTACGGTAACTGGCATCAATAAAGCTTGCCAGGTTTTGCCCATAAGCAATGACATCGGCACGAGAATAGCTTTCAGGCAATGCTTCACGTGCTGCTTTGGTCGACATTTCAATACCTGGGTAGGCCATGATCCAATAATAATCATCAAAAGTCGGTAAACTGCGAGTGATAACACTCTCATCAGTCACCATTAATTGCAGCCCACCTAAAAAGCACGGTGCGACATTATCATAATGCAAACTGCCGCTTATTTGTGCTTCCATTTGGCCCATCATTTTCAGCAGTTTGGCATCACTGTATGGCTGGTTATAATACTCGTTTAAGGCGACCAGCGCGGCCACAACCGAACAGGCGCTCGAGCCCAAACCACTACCAACCGGCATCATTTTCTCGAGAATTAAATCGACATTTTCAACCGTTTTATCATCATTAATCAGTTGCTGATTGAATAACTCCAAGCAATACCAGACAATGTTATGTTTCGGGTCGCCAGGTAATTTATTGGCAAACTCGCCCTCTAACAGCAATCGACTCTCATTGCCTGATGCCGGTTCAATTTGCACGATATCCCCCAACAACTCATCGCCAACCGGGGTAACGGCCATGCCTAAGACGTCAAAGCCGACACCGACATTACCAATGGAGGCAGGGGCAAAAACTCTGATAGCCATTATAACTCCTGCTTCCAAGCCTGGGTGCGCAATACATCGGAAAAAACACCGGCTGCAGTAACGGCAGCACCAGCGCCATAGCCACGTAATACCAGTGGAATGGGTTGATAATATTTACTTAAAATAGACAAGGCATTTTCACCATCTTTAATGCCATATAACGGGTGGCTTGCATCTACTGCTTCAATAGAAACTTGACACTCACCATTGTTGATTGCGCCAACGTAGCGCAACACTTTACCGGCACTTGCTGCCTGATCCACTTTTGCCGCGAACTTTGAGTTAAGCTCAGGTAAACGCGCCATAAAGTCATCAATGCTACCTGAGGCATCAAAATCATCAGGCAATACCGATTCCACTTTAATATTGTGTAACTCTAACGGCATACCGGCTTCACGCGCCATGATCAGTAACTTTCGCGCCACATCCATACCGCTCAAATCGTCACGAGGGTCGGGCTCGGTAAAACCATTACTTTTGGCAATTTCAGTTGCCTCAGATAATGACATACCCTCGTCCAGCTTGCCGAAAATGTACGACAATGAACCGGATAACACCCCGGCAAATTGTACTAGTTCATCTCCCGCTTTAAACAGGTTTTGTAACGTGCCGATAACCGGTAAACCAGCGCCAACATTGGTTTCGTATAAAAACAAACGATTGGTTTTCTGTGCACACTCTCTTAATTTCAAATAGTAAGACCAGCTATCGGTGTTGGCTTTCTTATTTGGCGTGACCACATGAAACCCTTCGGCTAAAAAGTCGGCATACTTTAAGGCTAAATCTTCGTTGGAGGTACAATCAATTAATACCGGATTAATTAAATGGTGATTACGCACAAAGTTTTTCACTGAGTCAACCGTTAACGGTTTAACATTCAATTGCATTCCTTGTTGCCAATTGTGCATATCGATGCCTTCAGCGTTAAAACCTATGCCCTTACTATTGGCAATACCATAAACTCTGAGATCGACACCTTGCGCTTTTAAACTTGCCTGTTGTCTGCCGATTTGCGCCAGTAACTCACTCCCAACCACACCACAGCCGACCACAAAGGCATCGATGGTTTGACGATGAGAGAAAAAGTTTTGATGACACACTTTTAACGCATCGGTACATTTTCGCTGTTCAATGACCACAGAAATACTGCGCTCTGAAGAATCCTGAGCGATGGCAACCACGTTTACCCGAGCTTGCGCTAACGAGCTGAACAACTTGCCAGCAACGCCTCGTTGATGATGCATGCCATCACCGACTAACGAGACAATAGACAAATGTGACTGTAGATCGATTGGTTCAAGTAACTGATTCAGTAATTCCAATTCAAATTCAAGCTGTAAGCTCTGTTGTGCTCGATAAGCATCATGAGAGTACACACAAAAACTGATACAGTATTCAGAGGAAGACTGACTGATCATCACCATTGAAACGTTTTCACGACTCATGCAGGCAAAGACTCTGCTCGCCATACCCACCATACCTTTCATACCAGGACCCGATACATTAACCATAGTTAATTCATCAAGATTGGAAATGGCTTTTACTTGTTTTTGACCTTTATCTTCGCCAGAAATGAGTGTGCCCTTGGCGTCTGGGTTGCCGGTGTTTTTGATCCAACAAGGAATGTGATATTGGGCAATAGGACCGATGGTTTTTGGATGTAACACTTTCGCGCCAAAATAAGAAAGCTCCATCGCTTCTTGGTACGATAAGTGATCCAGCAATTTCGCATCTTTTATTAAGCGTGGGTCGGCGTTGTAAACACCATCAACATCGGTCCAAATTTCGCAACACTCAGCATTGGTACATACCGCCAAAACCGCCGCCGAATAATCTGAACCATTTCGCCCAAGGGTTGTAACCTGACCGCTAGGTGCCACACCAATAAAACCTGGCATCAATGAAATGCGTTGTTGATTAGGATATTGTTCAACAAAGAGTTGTCTCGACAACACCAAATCGGCTACCGCATTCAGCGATGTTTCATTGGTTTTCAGGAAAGTTTCGGGCTCAATAACGGTCAGTTGTTGGTCATTACCTAAAATGGCTTCTAAAATGGCGACACTTAATCGCTCACCTAAACTTATCACCCTGGCGCGTATATGATCAGGGCAGTGGTTCAGCATGGCCGCACCTTCTAACCAGCGTTTTAATTGCTGTGACCAACGCAATAACGCTTGCTCTGCATGTTGGCGGTTAAAGTTAACATCGGCATCAGCCAAGCCATCGAAGATATTATTTACCGATTTATATAAATGCTCCAAGCCTTGTTCAAGCTCTTCACCCTCACTTAGGGTTTCGGTTAATGCGACTAAATGATTGGTAATGCCTTGTGGTGCAGATACCACGACAGACACTGGCGATTGCTGGCTTTTATTGGTAATGATCTCACAAACCGCTAAAAACCGCTCTGCATTGGCTAAGGACGAACCACCAAACTTTAGTACTCTCATTTTATTAACCTCAATAATACTTAATAATTTAAAACTGTTTATTTATGTTTCTCTATATTGTTTAGCAGATGCTAAACAATATAGAGAAACATAAATTAAAAAAGCCCGTGAACTTTGCAGGTCACGGGCTTCGAAAATTTTTTATTTTACACGCTAGCCAATGACCTCCATTCGGGTACGAATGGTGGTGGTAATAAGAATAATGATTGCGTGCATAAATATGTTCATACCCATACTTTGCCTTAGGTACTATTTACTGTCAACCGCAAATTCAATGTAATTGCTTATAAAATATAACCAAAGCTATTCTATTTTAGGCTGTTGCGGAAAAAATCACCAATTAAGGTGTTGCTGATGGTTTTTAAGCCATGTTTTAGCCTGTTTATAGTGGGGGAAGAATTGATCCACCAACTGCCAGTATGCGATGGAATGATTGAGGTGGACGGTATGGCAAAGTTCATGAATTATCACATAATCGATAACCTCAACGGGGGCCATTACCAGTAACCAATTTAGGTTTATCCGATGTTTGGCATCACAGCTGCCCCAGCGAGTTTTATAATGTCTGATTTTAACCGCAGTCGCAGATAGCTTAGTGAACTGCTGTTGCTCTAATAATCGTTGCTGTAAAATGATCTTAGCTTGCTCTAAATACCACTGTTGCATGGCAGCTTGCACTTTATCGGCAATTAAAGAAGATTCATACTCTCGCTTTAATAAAGTGACAACGATTTGGTTATCAGTAAGTTGCACATTTTTTAGGTTGGCGTGAACTATTGCTAATGAATATTTCTTGCCGAGAAAATAATAGCATTCACCGACAGCAAACTGCCGCGCAAACTTATGTTCAAGCTGCTGCTGTTGTTCACTAATTTTGCGCCATAGCCATAGCGATTTTTGCTCGACCAGTTCGGTAATTTGCAAATCACTGATTTGCCTAGGCGCAAGCACCCTGACCTTGCCAGATTTTACTTGCAAACTTACGGTTTTACGCTTGCTGCTTCGTACTAAGGTAAATTCAGGTAAAGTCATTTAAGTAGAGTTAAGCTTTTGCCTTAGTAGTTTTTTTTGCTTTCTTTACGGTACCTTTCTTTACTGCGCCGCTGGCATCAACAGTAGCGACTACCTCATCTTCGATGACCGCAGGTTTTGTCACTTTAGCTTTTTTTGCTTGCAAGGCAACCAGTACGTCTTCGCGGTTTTTAGCGATGAAAATACTCACCTCTTCGACCATTTTCTCATTAAGCTCAAGTGCTGATTGATCAAACAAATCGGACAGACTATCTGCCATATCGAGCATTTTGTCATACTCATCTGCAGCTTTCTTATCCATAAATGTTTCAACCTCCACCCCATTGCGAATGACTACAAAACGACTTTCTACTGCCATTATGATCCCTTAATATTGTTTGGCCAATGTCAAATATTGGCATTTAAAAGTATTTGTAACTGGATATTTAACCAGTACTTTAGCAGTTACAGCCGACGAATGACAACGAAAAGTTACAAGAATAAACGGCAAACATTGAAAATAGTCCTAAATTTTCTGTTTTCGCAAAAATAAATAAAATTTCATCGCAGAAAAACCACCACTCAACTTGCATTTAAATGAAAAATAACTGAATTATTATGCATCGATGTAATAAAATGTTTCAATGCTAACACTCATTTCTTGCTGTTTTTTCGACTGAACCTCTGATTTTATTAGTATTTTGTTTATTTTATCAACATTACACTGAAAAAATCCCGTTACACCTCGCCGATTTTCATTAACAACTTTTTAATAAAAATAAGCCACTATTAATAGGCAGCAGCAATAAATAACAACAGCCTAATTTAACACAGCATCAGCAGGAGCAACATCATGAAAACTTTAAAAGCATTAACTTTAGCCAGTATTACTTCAGTATCATTATTAGCAGCGTTTAACAGCAGCGCGGCTATGGACCCATATATCGAATCAGCGCTTATTAATGTGTGCAAATCGGCACAATCTGATGATCTCCGTGAAATGCGCAGTACCATTAAAGGCTTTCACTTAAATGAAAAAACCGTCGCATTGAAAGTGGTTTGTAATGGTGAAAATATTATCAACTTCGCTGAAAACAGCGGTGCCTACACTACCGCCAATCATCTGGAAAAACGTTTAGGTAGCACTAAAATTGTTGATTTAGCACAGAGCTACGCGGTGAACTTTTAATCTGCCAAATATTGTCTTTATGCCGACTGAACGCCTATCTCATACCTAAAGCGTTCAGTCGGCTCTCAAATAGCTATTTTCAAACCGGTAAAACCTTACTTCTCCATTAATTAAGCCTGCGCATTAACGCAACAGGTAAAATTCTTAACACATAACGCATCATTGCCCAGGGGCCAAAACGGCACAAAGGCAACATTCACTTCTTTTTCAATCGCCTTGATTATCGCTTTACAACCAACGTCGGCATTGACAATAAACGGCAGCTTTTTATCTGGATTGGTTATCTCGGTAGCAATATAACCGGGATGAATTGTAGTCACTCTTATAGGTGTGTTAGGTACATCAATTCCGATACCTTCGGTTAAAGACGCCAGCGCTGCTTTCGTGGCCGCATATACCGTCATTGACTTAGCAAAACCACATTGTGAACTGACTGATGAAATCGTGACTAAGTGACCAAAATTCTGCTCTCTGTTGGCCATGGTAAGGCCGAGTCCAGCGCTTGCTCCGGTAATGAGTATATTTTGTCTTTTCATCGGACCATATATTTAAATTATTGATATATACATACTAGCTATTCGATAAAAAATTATAAAGCAGTAAAAAATATTATATCCGTCACTCTCACCGACAAAATAACCGGGCAACAATAACTTACACACTGCTGATGGTCTAAGGTTTGAAATAAACATAGACAGTCGAATAAATTTCTTAATTTATTGTTTGACGTAAGCAATAAACTTTCCTATTTTTCAAATTACAGAGGGTAAAACCTTTGAGTATATCTATCGCTGAGTGGCTCATTCCTTATGCAGATCGGTATTAGCATTTGTATTCTTATTATTATTCTTTGTTTGGTAGAGAGGGGAAGTATTAATGTCTAGGAGAATTATTGAAGGTGTCGAATTAGGCCTTAGTGACTATGATTATCATGACGATGTATCAGCAAACACTGATAAAGAAGTCGGTGGCATCGATTGTGCAAGAACCCGTAAACGCATTGACGAATTGCTTGAAAAAAAGCGACTTAAAGAATTACTCGACGAAGACGAGTGGGAACTGTAAAAATTAATCACCCTTAAAAGGCGTCCTGCCTGCCGGGTATAAGCACATATATGTACACCTCAAAAAACGCAATGCTTTCTGATAACTATTTTTATCTTAAAACTCGTTTCGTTATAAAGAACAGGAATAAACTACATACGTATATCCGGCCTATTAA
>MAAC01016508.1_pt1 | contig 71366 bp, 69 predicted proteins | sample 1115981 | NCBI WGS metagenome assembly MAAC01 (sample SAMN04961126, study PRJNA320927) | seawater metagenome | isolation source: sample BD02T64 sea water enriched with oil for 64 days | place: USA:Gulf of Mexico | collected 2013-07-27
CATTCATGCTAAAAACGAATAGTACGATTGTAAGTAGTTTTGCTAAAAAATTGCTTTGCATAGTAAACAAATTGTATTGGCTTTAAAAATCGGTGCAAAAATACTGTTCTTTATGGAAAGAAAAAACTATTTATACTCTTTTTTATAATCCCTAAAATTTGTTAAGTTGACTGATTATTAAGCTGTTTAGAAAGATAGATTACTTCTGTAATTAAACTAATTGCATAAGGCACAAAAAAGGCTGTAAACTCTATGGCTTGCATTTTATCATCTGCTTTATAAATAGGATAGAATACCAAAAAGAAAACTAAAAATTTCAATCCGCTTCCAGCCATAAAAACAAAGCCTGCTTGTGCTGAATTTTTATTTAACGTCTTTTCTACAACAATTAAAACGATTGCAGCTAGTACATAGTTAACTAAATAAGAAAGAATTATTTGATTTCCGAAAAGATCATTATCTGTAAAATGAAGTGCAAATAGATGTAACCCGAAACTTATGGATAGCAATACTCCTAATACTAATAAAAAAAGTAGACTTTTGCGTTTCATTTATTATTTGTTTAATCGGTTGGTTTGTTTAAGAACTAAAAATAATGAAATTGCTACACCAAGAAGTGTAAGTATTATAGTGTATATTTTCCCTTCAGGATTGTAATTAAGGTCAAGCCAATTCCCTCCTTTAACAAATAAATAGATAATAGCACCCATTTGGATTCCGATACCAGAAAGAATTGCCCATCGTTTCACTCCATTATTCCCCTTGTTAGACATTTATTAAGATTCTGTCTGTTGCGTGCTTTTAGTTTCCATCTTTTGTTGACGGTTGAAGGGGCTAGAGGAAGTTTCTTCTTTTTTTATTTCTTTTGTAAAAGAGGTCGTTTCTTTTTTTGAGTCTTTCATTAAACAGGTTGCATTAAATGTAGCTCCTGGTTCAACAGCTAGTTTACCTACTGAAACTTCTCCTTCTATATATGCAGTAGATTTAAGGGATAGCGTCCCTGAAATATTTAACGTTCCCTTTATATTTCCTTCTACATCCGCATTTTTACAACTTAGTGTACCTATAATTACACCTGTTTTACCAACAACTACCTTGGAAGGAGTTTTTACATTACCTTCAATTCTTCCATCAATTCTAAAATATCCATTCGAACTAATATCGCCTTTAATAATAGTTCCGTCATTTATTCTGTTTTGACCTGTACCTGTATTTTCTTGATCTTTCTCTTTTTTGTCTGAAAACATAAGATTTTATTTATTGGTTTTCTCCTTTTTTCTTTGACTTGGTTGTTGATTTAGTGCTTTTAGAGTTTTTAGTTCTATTGCTCTTATTCCCCTTTTCAACTTCTCTTTCAGATTTTGGAATTTTTGGAGTTGATTTAGCTTTTATTTCTGAAGTTAGGTTTTTAAAATCAGTATTTAAATAATCCTCAAGATTTTTATGAATCTGTACTATAGTATAATTAGGAGATGATATTTCAAAGTAAGAGTTATTTATTTTATATTTTTTCTCTTCTTTTAAAACTTCTGAAAAACCACGACCTCCTAGTCTAGAGTTTAAGCCATGAATAATTACAAATAAAGTGTCTGGATTGTAATAATCTATTGAAGTAGACATATTATTATAATTATAGAATTCTATTGCTTCGTTAAGCTTTTTTAATAATTCTTCGGCAGCTTCTCTATTCTCTTTATTAAAGCTATATGCTATCTTCCATTTATCACTCTCCTTATCAGCTAAAAATGTTTTAGTAGCAATTCTTGGTAATAAATTTTCATAAAGATTTTGTGCTTCTTTCCCTTCATTTGAATTTGGATAATTTAACGCAACAAAATTCAAGGCTTTTTTATAGGCTTCATATCCTTGTTGACGACCTATTGCATCTGATTTTAAAAGTTCGAATTTTGGAATTATTGGATTGCCAAAATACAATGCTATATAGGTGTCACATTTTTCGATGACATGTTGGTATTTAGAATTTTCAAAGTCTTTAAATAATTCTCCATATTTATACTCCGGACTAGATTCATCTGTTGCTAAAATCGCATTGGGATTTCTTAATATTTCGGCATAACGAGAGTCAGGGTACCTAGTAATAATTTCGTTTTTATATTGTGCTGCTGTAATTTCGTCTCCTTCTATTAAATATATTTTATGTAAAAAATAAAGGGTTGGTAAAACTAACCTTTCATCTGGGTTATATGAAAGTAGTGTTTCAAGTCTATTAATTGCCAAATCGTATTCTTTAAACTTTTCCTTGTAAATTAATCCGAGTTGGTAATATGCAAAATTTCTTTCTTTAGTTATACTGTCTATTGCTTTTTCCTCTTTAGGAATTAAGGCGATATAGGTTTCTGGCTTGAACTGTATACTTTCAGCTATTGGAACTGAGACATCTTCTTCTGGAAGATTTTCAATTTTGGATAATTTATTAGACAGTCTCCAGTTATCTTCTAACTTTCTATTTCCCCACCGTTTTGCAAATTCTTGCCTACCGAAAGATAATGTTGATGGATTGTAAAAATAAAAAGTACCTCCACTTCTTGGACCTCCTCTACTGTCTGCTGCATTAGTATCAAAAAACTCCTGATTCTTGACACTTTCTTGTTGTTCTACTAATGCAATAGAATCTTGTATCGCTTGTTGCTTTAAATTTGAAGTGTATTCTGTAAAATAAGCCAATTGTTGAGATTCACTCATATTAACAATACTTAAAATACTGTCGTTTTCGTATGCAATATCTTCATATAATATTACATCGTCTAAATTTTCACGCTTCTTTTCAATACGTCTCCAAATTCTAGTGCCCTCATCAAGATTTGTTAAGGTACTATCATAGTATGCTCCAGCTAATTTATATTCTGAATAATCAAAGTAAATTTCAGCTAGTGTTTGATAATTTATAGACTGCATTTTTCTATCTTCCCGATAGGCTTGTAGTGATTTGTTATAGAATTCTATAGCAAAATCTATGCTGTCATTTTTTCTATAATATTCCCCTATCTGATTGTAAATTTTATCTAGAAACGGTCTGTTTTCTCTATCTTGTTCTAAATCGTATAATAATTCTAAAAAAGCAACTCGATCTTCTTTGGTAAAATCGAAATTTTTAGCTTTTTCGATATAAGCGTTAATCATATACACTCTTGGAGATTTTCTATTAAGAGCTATTACCTCATCAAAGACAAGGTTCGCACTATCTTTTAATCCAAGGCTATTATATAGTTGCCCGGTAATATACAAGTATCTTCCTTTTAACTCATTGCTTTTTACATTTTCTGAAGCTTGTTTTAAATAAGGCAATGCAGCATCTAAAGAATCTAGATTGATAAATGCCTGTGATATAATCGCTGAAGCATCTGCAAAATCTTCTTTGCTTATTTCCTTTAGCTTAAACATTTTTTTTAAGTTCTCTATAGCAATTTCTTCGTTATTAAGGCGAATATTTGTTTTTGCTTTCCAAACTTTTGCATGGTTAATACTGTTACTAGTAGGATACTTGTTTAAAATAAAATTAAATGCATCTAGGGCTTGTATAAATCTCGAATCGTAATAACGCGCCTTACCTAATAAAATATAAGCTTCGTCTATTTGTGGGTTGTATTCTTTACCGTCCACATAAACGGAGTGTTTTTGTATTGCTTTTGTTGCTTTTTCTTCAGCTATATTAAAATTTGGGTCTTTCTTTTCACCAGGGAGACCTATTCCATCATCTAGCTCAATTCTTTCTATGGGTAGGATCTCCCAAAAATTATCTCTATACCTTCTCTCTACTCCTTCCTTTCCCTCATCGAAGGCAAGATTACCATTATATAGTGCATTGAACTCTGCAAATACCGCGTGGCTATTTCTGCTTAAAAAAGTGTTCTTTTTACGTGAACAGGCAGCCAAAAAAAGGACAGCCATTAATAAAATTGTAGTTTTTATGATCCCCTTCAAAATATGAATTGTTTTATATAATACTGAAACTTAAAAGCTTCGTGTTTAGTATGTCTACTTAAAAAGTAAGCGTAAAAATACGGTTCTTTTTAAAAATTATCCTGTAATTCTTACAAAAGTTCGAATCTAATGATATATAATGTAGTTGTTATTAATAGTTAAATTTTATTTATTTAAAACCTAAGGGGTTTTTTAATACTCAATTCCTTTGTATTTTTGCAAAAAAATTAAATTGATGAGCATCAAAAATCAAATAGAAAAAATTGATTTAATAATCAAAGTAGATGATGAGATTCATCAAATAAATATGTCTCCTAAAGAGACTGTTTTAGATGCTGCATTAAAAAATGATGTGGACGCTCCTTATTCTTGTCAGGGAGGTGTTTGTTCTTCATGTATTGCTCGTATTGTAGAAGGAAAAGCAGAAATGGGACAAAATCAAATTCTTACCGATTCCGAAATTGCTGAAGGTCTTATTTTAACTTGTCAGGCACACCCTACTACTCCAGTATTGAGTGTGGATTATGATGATGTTTAAAGTGTTTCTAAAATTTTAGTTGCCACCGTTTTAGGCAAAATAGTTTTCATCGCATCTTCATAACCATCAGGGTATTTATTACCATAAATTGAGGTTGGAATAAATGGATATTTATTTCGATCTGCTAACAAATTGTTTTCAGAAACTTGCCCAAATGGAGCAAATCCAGCATAAGGGTGTGTAACTCCCCAAATTGAAATTACAGGGACTCCATACATTGCAGCTAAATGTCCGTTCCCACTGTCCATAGAAAGCATAAGGTCTAAATTTGAAATTAAAGCGAGTTCTTCCTTAAAACTTAAAGTTCCTGCAACACTAGTAACTGCTGAAAACTCTTCAGCTATCTTTTTAAGTTTTAAAATTTCTTCATTTCCTCCTCCAAAAAGTAATATACTGTACAAACCTGTTTTATCTAATTCAAAAATGACTTCCCGCATTAATTCCAATGGATACATTTTACTGTCGTGTGCGGCAAAAGGCGCAATACCAATTATTTTTTTGGGAGAAGACCCCACTAGATTTTGAAATTCTTGAGTAAAAGCTTTTCTTGGAAGCGCATTTCTTGTTTTTATATCTAGTGGAAATCCAAGTTTATAAAAAACATCTGCATAGCGTTGGTGCGTAGTTTTTAATTGCTTAAAATCTTTATTTGTTTCTCGAGTAAGTGCTTTTTTTTCTGATCGTCCTTTGTTAATCGTCGCTGTTTTAATTCCGCTTATACTAAGATAATTAGTGATGACTTTTGACCGAATTACATTATGTAAATCAGCGACTGCATCAATTCCTAAGTCCTTTGCTTCTTTTGCTAATTTTACTAAACCAATTCCTTTGTGTTTTCCATAAACATCTGCTTCTAAAAAATTTAGATTCGGAATGTCTTCAAAAAAAGGCTTAAAAAAAGCACGAGAAAGTATTGTAAGTTTAACTTCGGGGTAGGCTTTAGAAAAAGCTTTCAATACAGGAACCGCCATTGCAACATCTCCCATGGCCGATAGTCTAATTACAAGTATGTGAGTTGGCAGTTTCATAAAAATGAGGTTCTTATATCCTTTTTGAGAACCCTTATTTTTCTCCTCGTAATACAGGATTTAACTCATCGTCGTTATACATTTTCATTTGCTTATACACTTTCATATACTTAGTGCCTTTAGAAATATCACCAAGTAACTGATCTATTGCAGTACTTAAGTCTACTCTTTGCTCTAACAATACATTTAACTTTGTTTGGCAAGCATTTCTATGTTCTTCTGAAGCGTTTTCTCTAGTTGCTTCCTCATTCATGTGATATACTTTTAATGCCAATATGGAAAGTCTATCTACTCCCCAAGCTGGGCTTTCGGTATTAATCGTTGCGTTTACTTCAACAGAAGCACCTTTATATTTCTCTAAAAAATAACTGTCGATATATTCTACCATATCGGTTCGATCCTGATTGGAAGCATCGATTTGGCGCTTTAAAGAAAGTGCGCTTACCGGATCTATATTTGGATCACGGATTATATCTTCATAATGCCATTGCACAGTATCTATCCAACATTTTCTATATAACAAATGTGCTAATAAATGGGTTTCGTCACTATAAGGGTTATTAAAAGATTGGTCCACGCTATCTAATTCATGGTATTTATCAATAACTTCTTTAAAAATGGTATTTGCTTTTTCTGAAAACATAATCTTTTTATTTATTGGTATTGCTTATTCTGTGTTCCCTCAGTGATTTCTTTTTTAGAATTTGTACCGAAGGGATGTGTTTAATATTCTTTTTCTAAAAAGTGTAAATATTCTGTTGTATTATCTGCTTTATGGTTTCTATTTTCGGTTTTATCTGCTTTAAATCGCTGGTATTTTGTAGTTTCTAAACCATATTTTCCAAAACGTTTCATTGTTTCTTTAACCGTTTCTGATGTCATTAACCCTTCGTTGTTATAACTTAAAAATATATATTTAAATTGTGCGTTTTTTAACAATGCCGTAAACGAATTAAGGACTTCTCCCTTTCTACAATAGTTACTCCTATAGTACTCTCTTATACCAGTTTTTCCTTTAGGTACAAAGGTATCAAATTTTGCAATAGTATTCAGTATATGATAATTCGCACCATATTGCCTTCCGTTATAAGGCGGGTCTAAATATAAGATATCTCCTTTTATTTTTTTTATTAATTGGTTGCTGTCCTGCTGAAAAACCTTGTGGGTATTCTTTGTTTCATGAAAAACAGCAGGTTTTAATATCATTGTTTTTGCAGCTGTAGTCTTAATCTGTTTTAAATAAGCTCCATAAATTGAAGCAGTATTTGCTACTTTGTCGGCGCTTTCTAATAATGAAGTAAGTAGAAAAAAGTATTGATCTTCTACTATTTTTGAAGCGTTTTTCCAATCCTCAATTTGCTTCCTTATTGCATCTATTTTTTTTCCGTTTTCAGAAGTAAAATATTTTCTTCCAGCTTTTCCTTTTTCAGAGTATTCTTCAAAAACAAACCCTTTTATTCCTTTAAGAGTATTTAGTTTTTCTATTAACTCTTCAAATTCGATGTTTTTATAATTACCAATATAATTTCGGTTTAAAACAAAACTATAGTATTCTATATCATTTGAAATAATCTCTTTTACAAGGGGTTTAAAAACACGTCCAACAATTCCTGTTCCTGCGAATAAATCGCAAAACACTTTGCCGCTTAGATCTTCTCCAACAACACCCGTTACGGTTTTAGAAATAAAAGGGGACAGTTTGTTTTTAGAGCCTATATAGTTCATCGGGTAAGTCAGATTATATCGCTATACTTTTCGGTTTGGTCTGTAAAAATAAACTTTTGTAATTGTGATGGTTTAAAATTTGAAACATAGTTTTTAAATTCAGTTTTAATTTTCCAATGCTCACTTTTTTCATTGAAAACGATAATAAAAAATCTGTTTTAAGATGGTGTTTTTTATTTAATTTCTTTTCTATTTCCTTAGTAACAATTTTCATAAAAATATAACTAGAATAGGAAATACTATAAGAATCCACAAAAACATTTCTTTCACCCAGTATTTGGATGTTTTTTCTATAAAATTAGCGGTGAAAATTGCTAATGGAGCCATTATATAGAAAAATTCCGCACCGCTTTTATATGGAATAAATAATATAATTATAACACTTATTAAAAGCATTAGTATTAGTAAAAATGAATTCGATTTGTCTTTTAATCTAATTTCTGAATAATTAATAAACTTCTGAATCAAAGTCAAAAATAAAAGTAATATTAGAAACGAAATTGGGATAATTAGGGTTAACGAATCATAGCTCTGAAAATCTAAATTCAGGCTTGTATCTATTTCTAAAAACCACAAAAAGGAATTGGTTAGTATTGCTTTTATTGCTGTTAGAATTATAATTACAGCTAAAAATCCAACAAAAGGAATAAGTGTTAATTTATAGTTTTTTGAACCTATCTGAAAAACTGCTACAAATAACAGGATGAAAAATAAAATACACCAAAAATAAAAAAGGGAGGCTATCGTAATCCAAATAGAGGCGTCAAAAATCTTTTTCTCTATATTAAGACCTGAGTTTAAACTCATGATTCGCCGGTATGCAAACAATAATAGTAGGTTAGAAATAATGATATTAGATTGAAAGAAAACCTCTGGAAAAAGTAAAATAAAACATCCAAAGGAAAAAATTGAGTAGGTATTTGTTTCTGTTAGTTTGTTTTTTCTAATTATAAAATTTAAAAGAAATGCAGAAAATAAGATAATGAATAAGAAAACAGCCTGTGTTTTAAAAAACGAAATTTCCGTAACCTGTTCATTGACTGCTGTATACCAATAAAACCATCCTAAAATTATATAAATGCTCGTTATAATAAAATTAACTGGTTTAGATTTACTAAAAAAGCTTGTGAGCATACTACTAAATTTATATTTTTGCTGTTAAATTATAAAGATATGACTTGGACAGGATTTTTTGAAGGAATTGAAACAATTTTTGTTGATTTTGCGTTTTTACCTTATGATGCATTAAGAGAGCTTGAACCTTCAAGTTGGTTTGGAGCAAATACAGTATCATGGATATTTATGATTATATGTGCAATAGCGATGGTGTATTGGATTGGACAACTTAAAAAATACGATGCAATAGAAGGTAGTGATGACAAAAGTATAACGGCTCACGATTATTTAGGATAAATCAAATCCTATATCCTTACGATAATTCATCGTATCGAAATGTAGTTTTTCTATATTTTGATACGATTTTTTTAATGCCTTTTTGTAATCTACATCTAAGGATGTAATTGCCAAAACTCTACCGCCATTAGTAACTATTTCCCCTTCCTTTAGTGTTGTTCCTGCATGAAAAACAATAGAATCTTTTATTTCTGAAACTCCTGAAATTACTTTTCCTTTTTCATAAGCTTCTGGATAACCTCCAGACACCATCATTACCGTTGTGGCAGCTCGCTCATCTAATTTTACAGTAACTTCATTTAATGTTTGATGATATGTTGCTTCAAATAAATCTACTAAATCAGATTGAATTCTAGGCAGTACTACTTCGGTTTCTGGATCCCCCATTCTCACGTTATATTCTATAACTAAGGGTTCGTTATTAACATTTATTAGTCCAATAAACACAAATCCTTTATAGGCTATGTTTTCTTTTTGAAGTCCATTAACTGTAGGTTTTACAATTCGCTCCTCAATTTTTTGCATTAATACATCATCTACAAATGGAACTGGAGAAATGGCGCCCATACCTCCTGTATTTAACCCTGTGTCTCCTTCACCAATTCGCTTATAATCTTTTGCTGTGGGAAGTATCTTGTAGTTTTTACCATCTGTTAATACAAAAACACTTAATTCAATTCCATCTAAAAATTCTTCAATTACAACTGTTGAACTTGCTTCACCAAATTTATTATGAGAAAGCATATTTTCCAATTCGTCTTTAGCTTCTTCTATATCCTTTATAATAAGAACTCCTTTTCCGGCCGCTAATCCATCAGCTTTTAAAACATATGGAGGCTTTAAGGTCTCTAAAAATTGTTTCCCTTCAGTCAAAGTGTCTTTTGTAAAACTTTGGTAAGCAGCAGTTGGAATCTTATGGTCAATCATAAATTCTTTAGCACGTTCCTTACTTCCTTCTAATAAAGCTCCTTCTTTTGATGGTCCAATTAGCATGATATCTTTTAACTCTTCTGTTGCTAAAAAATAATCAGCAATTCCATTTACCAAAGGATCCTCAGGACCTACAATTACCATATTAATTTTATACTCTATTACACAGTTTTTAATTGCTTCAAAATCTGTAACAGAAATAGGAACATTTGTTGCAATTAATGATGTTCCCGCGTTTCCAGGGGCTACAAAAAGTTGATTACAGCGATTGCTTTGTGCAATTTTATATGCAAAAGTATGTTCACGTCCTCCAGAGCCTAATATTAAAATATTCATTTTGTAGTGTTTTAAAACTATTGCAAAAATAGGGTTATTTTATCCTGTGACAAGAAGAGAGATTTATTTAATTTGTAAATTAGTCACCAAATATTTTATGTTGAATTTGTTTGAACTTATATTACGATTAAATGGATATCCAATTAAGGATGCAAAAAAACATTTAAAGAAAATTCAAGGAATTCCTGAAGATCAATATTTAGCATATATAAAAGAACAACGTAAGAGTATTGTTGATTTTCATATAGAAAACAATCCCTTTTACAAATCATTTATAGGAGAAAGGTCTGTTGAAATATGGGAAGATATTCCTGTAATGCAGAAAAAAAATTTGCAAATTCCAATAAAATTACGTTTTTCAAAAGGGTATTCATTAAAGAATAGCTATATAAACAAAACTTCAGGGTCTAGTGGACATCCAATTATTTTCGCAAAGGATAAATATTGTCATGCCTTAACTTGGAGAGAAATAATGGATCGATTTGGGTGGCATAATATAGATTTCAATAAATCTTATCAAGCACGCTTTTATGGAATCCCATTAGACTTTTTAAATTACCGAAAAGAACGATTAAAAGATTTTTTAAGTCATCGTTTTCGATTTCCAATTTTTGATTTATCAGAAGCAAAATTAGAAGCGTTTTTAAATACATTTAAAAAAAAGAAGTTTCAGTACATTAATGGTTATACCAGCTCTTTAGTATTATTTGCTAAATTTTTAAAAAATAATAATATCGTATTAAAAAATGTTTGCTCTTCATTAAAGCATTGTGTTGTTACTAGTGAAATGCTTTATGAGAATGATAAAAAACTACTTAAAACCTGGCTAGGAGTACCAATTATAAATGAATATGGTGCGGCAGAATTAGATTTAATTGCTTTTACAAACCCTAAAGATGAATTTATTGTAAATAGTGAAACGCTCTACATAGAAATTTTGGATGATAAAAACAAATCTGTTCCAATTGGGGTTTCGGGAAAGATTGTAATTACTTCATTATATAACAAAGCACACCCACTAATACGCTATGAAGTTGGTGATTTTGGAGCACTATCAAAAAAAGGCACCCTAAAGAACCCTGTTTTAAAACAATTAATTGGTAGAACAAATGATATCGCAAATTTACCAAATGGTAAGGTTGTCCCTGGCCTTACCTTTTATTACATTACCAAAAGCATCATTGAAGATGATGGGAATGTAAAAGAGTTTATCATAGAACAAACCAAGGTTGATGCTTTTAAAATAATATATGTTTCTGAAAAGGAACTAAACCCAGATGAAATAACGAAAATTAATAAAGCAATGGTTGATTATATAGAGGACAATCTGAAATTAACATTTGAAAGAGTAGAAATACTTCAAAGAAAAAGGAGTGGCAAATTGAAACAATTTACTTCTTTATTAAATGAATAACGAATTAATAAGCATTGCCATATTATTTGTTAAATTTGAACTACACATTAATTAAGTATGAAAATAACCATAGTAGCTGGAGCACGTCCCAATTTTATAAAAATTGCGCCAATTATTCTTGAAATTAAAAAAAGAAAAAAAGGAGGTGACCCTATTTCTTTTAGATTAGTTCATACTGGACAACATTATGATAAAAATTTAAGCGATACTTTTTTTGAAGAACTTAATATACCTGATCCAGATATAAACCTAAATGTACAAAGTGGGTCTCAAGCAGAACAGACAGGAGCTATAATGCAAGGGTTTGAAAAGGAACTACAAAATAACCCTACAGATTTAGTTTTAGTTGTAGGCGACGTAACTTCAACTATGGCTTGTGCTATTGTGGCCAAAAAAGCCCATATTAAAGTTGCTCATGTAGAAGCTGGTATTCGTTCTGGTGACATGAAAATGCCAGAAGAAATTAATAGAATTGTTACAGACAGCATTACAGATTATTTTTTTACAACTTCTAATCTTGCCTCATCTACCCTGCTATCTAACGGAGCCTTAGATGAAAATATTTTCTTTGTGGGAAATGTAATGATAGACACTTTAATGAAGAATCTCCCATTACTTAAAGAACCAACTATTTGGAGTCAATTATCATTACAAAAAAAGGAATATTTTGTACTTACTTTACATAGACCTTCTAATGTAGATTCATTGGATTCTTTTTCAGAATTATTGAAGTTAATTGTTGAAAAATCTGAAGGAATTCCTATTGTTTTTCCAGTTCATCCACGAACACAGAAAATTTTAACAGATGCGGCTCTTACCTTTGACAATCTTCATTATATTTCTCCTCAGGGTTATAAGTCTTTTATTTATTTAATTCAGCAATCTAAAGGAGTGTTTACAGATTCGGGAGGGATTACAGAAGAAGCTTCCATATTAAACATTCCTTGTATCACTTTTAGGGATTCTACAGAAAGACCTGAAACTTGTGAATTAGGAACAAATATGCTGGTGGGTAATGACCTTAATAAAATCAATATTGCTTTTGATCATTTATTCTCATCACAATGGAAGAAGGGACAGCCTATACCTCTCTGGGACGGAAATACTTCAGAAAGGATAATTAGCCATATATTAAATATATATGAAGGATAAAGAGATCTTAATCATCACCAATTATTTTCCCCCTGAAAAAGGTGCTGCTTCCAATAGATTATTTTCACTTGTAAATGGCCTTTCCAAAAATGAATATCACGTAAAGGTAGTATGTCCTTTACCCAACTATCCACAAGGCAAAATATTTGATAAATTCAAAGGCAAGCTATTTTCAAAAAATCAAGAGTCCTTTGGAACAATTAACCGACTGTGGATTTGGCCGAGTAATTCGAGTAACAAATTTTTAAGGCTTTTGTCTATGTTATCTTTTTCATTTAGCCTTTCATTGTTCTTTATTTTTCAAAAGATTCCACAAAAAGTATTGATTCAATATTCTCCTGTTTTTGTTGGTTTTACTAGTGTGTTTTGGTCTAAAATATTTCGTAAAAAAATTATTTTAAATGTTTCTGATCTTTGGCCTCTTGCGGGATTAGAGATGGGACTTTTATCGAAAGGGTTTTATTATTCTTTGTTAAGCAAAATGGAATTTTATTGTTATCGAAACGCACAATTAATTTTAGGTCAATCTAAAGAGATTTTAACTCATATCGATAAGAAAGGAGTCTCCTCCACATTATTTTTATATCGCAATTATCCAGATTTTAATCCTCAAAAGCCTATTGAAAAGCCCATAGATAAAGAGTTAAAAATTGTTTATGCTGGTCTAACAGGTGTTGCGCAAGGATTACATAAAATATGTTCTTCTATTAACCTTCCAAAACATATAAGCATTCATATATATGGTACGGGTTCTGAGGCAGAGCAATTAAAATTACTTAAAAAGAAAAACGTGTTTTATCACGGTGAAATAAAACGGGAGGAATTACATGAAAGATTACAAGAATATCATTTGGGTTTTGTTCCATTAACCAACCGAATTTATGGCTCTGTACCTTCAAAAATATTCGAATTGAGTCGTTTAGGAATACCTATTTTATATAATGCAGGTGGTGAAGGTGAAAATATAGTGATAGAAAATCAACTAGGTTGGATTGTTCCAGTTAATGATCTCGATAAATTACAAAGTTTTATAGATGCATTAACTTTAGAAAAAATGGCTAGGTTCCCAAAAGAACAAGTTCAAAACAATGCTGTAAAACATTTTGATTTTTCATCTCAGCTTCATCAATTAATTGAAAAACTAAGCACTCTTTAATAGGCTTTTTCTTCTCCTTTTAATGCGTTAAAAGCGGTTTGAAATACTATTCTTAAATCCATAAACAAAGACCAGTTTTCTAAATAAAAAATATCATACTTTACTCTATTAGTAATAAAGTTATCGTCTTCCACTTCTCCTCTAAAACCACTTACCTGTGCTAAGCCAGTAATACCGGGTTTAACAAAATGTCGAACCATAAATTTGTCTATTTTTTCGGCATACATGTGAGTGTGACTAACCATATGGGGTCGTGGACCAACTACTGACATCTCCCCTTTTAAAACATTAATAAATTGTGGAAGTTCATCGATACTTGTTTTTCTAATAAATTTCCCTGTTTTTGTAATTCGTAAATCTCCACGAGTAACCTGATGTAAATGAGCTTGTGAGTTTGGCATCATAGAACGAAATTTGTAGCAATAAAATTCTTCATAATCTAAGCCATTTCTTTTTTGTTTAAAAAAGACTGGGCCTTTGGATTCTAATTTAATTATTAAGGCCAATAATGGTGTTAACCAGGAGAGTACACCTATTATCATAATTAATGAGAAAACTATATCAAAACTTCGCTTTATAAATTTATTTAGGGGTTCATCTGTTGGGATGCTCCTCATAGACAATATTGGAAGGTATCCATAATAAGTAAAGTCTAATTTTTTCGAATATATTTCTCTATTATCTGGAAGAAATTTTAATATTTTAAGGTTATTATCTGCAAAATCAATAAGCTTAGTAAGTTCCTCACTCCCAACTTCTGCAATAGAGGAATAGATTTCGTCTATCTCATTTTCAGAAATAAATTTAATACAGTCTTCTATGCTAGATTTGTTACTGCCTTTAAGGTCAAATATTTTAATTAATTTATAACCATAATCTGGGGAATCAACAAAAAATTTACCTAGTTGATCGGTTTTTTGATTTAATCCAACTATAACAACCTTTCTTAAATTACCTCCTAATAGTACTCGATATTTCTTTAATAAAAAATATACCATAAACTTCATTATGGTAATACTAACCATTACTACTAACACATATTTTAATATGCCAATTGGTTCTTTTTCTAACTCATTAAAAAACCCAAAAAAAGCAAATACTAAAAGAAGAAATGTTGTGGTTTGTCTTGCTAATAACCTAAAGATTTTAGTGACACTTGTATATCTAAATATTTCATAAAATTTAGAAAGTACAGAAACAATCATCCAAGCAATTGACACAAAAAGAATATAATTTAAAAAGTCTGAATTGTTTTCAAAAAAGGGAAATGCCAATGTATTGATAATGACCAAATCAAATACATATGACAAGGGTCTTAAATAGCCTGAATATCTTCCTCTTTTAAATATCATACTTTATTTTCTAATATGTTTAGAAAAATCTTTGTGTTCGCTTTTAATTAATTCTTCTGGAGATAGATTCTTAAAATATTCAAATGTTTTTTTCATGCCAATATCTCTTGTAACCTTTGGCTCCCATTTTAAAATTTCTTTTGCCTTTGAGATATCTGGCTGTCTTTGCAATGGGTCATCTGCAGGTAATGGCATAAATACTATTTTTTGATGAGTCCCTGTAAGCTTTATTATTTCTTTAGCAAAATCTAAGATTGTTATTTCATGAGGATTACCAATATTAACTGGCAATGAATAATCGCTTTGCAGTAATTTAAAAAACCCTTCTATTTCATCTTCAACATAACAAAAAGATCTTGTTTGAGACCCATCTCCAAATACTGTTAAATCTTCTCCACGCAATGCCTGTCCCATAAAAGCAGGAATAACCCTGCCATCATTTAATCTCATTCTTGGTCCATAAGTATTAAAAATTCTAGCGATGCGTGTTTCAACTCCATGAAACCGATGATAAGCCATTGTAATGGATTCCTGAAACCGTTTTGCTTCATCATAAACTCCTCTGGGGCCTATGGTATTTACATTTCCATAATAATCTTCTGTTTGTGGGTGTACTAATGGGTCACCATATACTTCAGAAGTTGAGGCTATTAATATTCTAGCTTTTTTTTCTTTAGCTAGACCTAATAAATTATGAGTTCCTAAGGAGCCCACTTTTAAAGTTTGAATTGGTATTTTTAAATAATCTATAGGACTAGCTGGTGATGCAAAATGAAGAATATAGTCTAAGTCTCCAGGAACATGTACAAATTTTGAAACATCATGGTGGTAAAACTCAAAATTAGAATCTTTAAATAAATGTTCAATATTATTTAAATCCCCAGTGATAAGGTTGTCCATTCCCAATACTTTATAACCTTCTGCAATATATCTATCGCACAAATGAGACCCTAAAAATCCTGCTGCTCCTGTTATTAGTATTCTTTTTTTCATTTATTAGTTTCCCTTCCTATGGACTTATATATAAAACCTTCTTTTTGTATTTCGGTTACATCATATAAATTTCTCCCATCAAAAATTATGGGTTGGTTTAGTAATTCTTTTACTCTTTTAAAATCTGGAGTTCTAAAAATACTCCATTCTGTACAAATAACTAAACAATCCGCTTCTTCTAATGCTTGATACATAGAATCGCAATATATAAGTGTTTCTCCAAACTTCCTTTTAATATTTGGCATGGCTTCGGGATCGAATACATTTAGTTTAGCACCTTTTTCGATTAATAACTCCATTAAATCAATCGATGGTGCTTCTCTAATATCATCCGTTTCTGGTTTAAAAGATAAGCCCCAAACCGCTATTTTTTTTCCTTTAATGTCTCCATTAAAGTAGGCTTCAATTTTAGGCATTAAAATAGTTTTCTGCTTTTTGTTTACTTCTATTACAGAATTTAATATTTTAAAATCATAATTTTCAATATCTCCTGCTTTTTGAAGTGCTTTAACATCTTTTGGGAAACAAGAGCCTCCATATCCTATTCCTGGAAATAAAAACCGTTTCCCTATTCTAGAATCTGTACCCATACCTACTCTTACTTTATCCACATCTGCACCAACCTTTTCACAATAATTAGCAATCTCATTCATAAAGGTAATCTTGGTCGCTAAAAAAGCATTTGCTGCATATTTAGTAAGCTCTGCTGATTTTTCATCCATTATAATAATAGGGTTTCCTGAACGTACAAATGGGTTGTACAGCTTCTTCATAAAACCAATTGCCTTATCGCTAGTAGATCCTATTACAATCCTTTCGGGTTTTAGGAAATCGTCTACAGCATAGCCTTCTCTTAAAAACTCAGGGTTTGAAACCACATCAAAGTCACAAGTTGCATTTTTTGAAATAATAGCTCTTACTTTTTCTGCAGTCCCAACAGGAACAGTACTTTTATCTACAATAACTTTATAATTCTTTATTTTTTTTCCAATTTCTTCTGAAACATTTTCAACATAGGATAAATCTGCAGACCCATCTTCATCTTCAGGAGTAGGCAGTGCCAAAAAAACAATTTCTCCATGCGCTAGACCTTCATCTAATGATGTGGTGAAGCTAAGTCTTCCTGCTTTTATGTTTCTTTCAAATAATATATCTAAATGAGGTTCGTAAATTGGTACAATCCCATTTCGCATTTTCTCCACTTTATCTTTATCAATATCCACACAGATTACTTCATTGCCTGTTTCTGCTAAACAGGTCCCTGTAACTAATCCTACATAACCCGTTCCTATTACTGATATTCTCATTTATTTTTTTAATAATTAATCTTACAAAAATACTATATACATTACTTTTAATACTCTTTTAACTTATTAGATTTTCTTTTGTTTTTGAGCTATTTTGGTGGGTATTATTAATAAATAATATTGCCAAAATAAATCCAAAATAATAGGCTCCAATTTGACGGTGAAAGAAACTTTCAACCATCCCAAAAAGGAAAATAGTAATCAATAAAGCTAATGGAAAAAATTGTTTTCTGTTTTGAAAAAATAAAGTTCCAAAAATACCTAAAAACAACAATAGGCTAATTAAGCCTGCGCTTATATAAAAGTCCATAAATTGATTATGGGTGTTAAATCTTTTTGAAATAAAGTTTTGTTTTACGTCTTCTTCCTTAATATCGTTTGAATAGCATAACACTAACCTATTAGTGGTTTCTCTAAAACCAATTCCCGACAATAAATTAGAGCTTTCCTTTGATATTTTTAATGCACAATCCCAAATTTGAGATCTATATCCCAAAGGTATTGTTGATTCATTATACTCTATTTGTGAAATGTCATTTTTTAGATTGACTGTACTTTGATATATGGTTTGAAATTTTAATATACCAAACCCTGAGATTAGGACAATAACCCCTATAGCTATCGACCTTCTAATTCTATTAGGTTTCCCATAAAATTGTCTAACAATCACAATAATAAATAAAATTATTAATGCTATTTTAGACATTATTAATAGTAAATAAAATAGATTTACAATTATGCTTGCCAAATAATATTTATTGTCTGGATGGTACTTTTTCGTTAAGGATTGATATGATATTAAAGTACTTAAAACACATAATAACCCAACATATATCCTGTCTATTAATAGAGCGTCTACTGTATCTTGAAAAAACTGAATGGAAACATCTGAGTCTTGATTTACTAATAGTAAAAATTGAATAAAAGTAAAAACAATAGCAAAAAACGAAGAAAATATGATTGCTTTATTTAATTTTTTAAAATTATTTACTGGTAAATACAAAAATACCAAACCAATAGGAATTAACATTTTACTAATGATATTAAAATCCTTATCAATAGATCCTTGAAAATAAGAGTTGGTTAATAGAAATATAAAAAATAGTAAAAATAAAAGAGTTGGTTTTAGTACTATTTTTTTTAAGTCTCTTTTAGTGACAACAAAAGGGAATGCAATTACCAGTATTGTCATTAAAATATTAGGTAAGACTCTCACATACTCATCAAAAGGAATGATGATGTATAGCAATATAAAAACATAAGGATATATCGCAGTTAATAGGATTCTCACTTTATAATTCTTTTATTATTGAGCTTTACAGTTTTGATTTGCTAAATTTTTGTTTAAACACTAAATATATGAATTTACTATTTCCCACTAGATACCTTTTCCACATTCTTTTAGGTTCTTGCAAAAATCGATAAAACCATTCTAATCCATTTTTTTGCATCCAAAGTGGTGCTCTTTTAGTCATCCCAGAGATTACATCAAAACTACCACCTACACCCATTTTAAAATTTACACTTTTTAAAATTTCCTTGTTATTATACATGAAATTTTCCTGAAAAGGAGAGGTTATTGCAACAAACAACATTTGCGCACCACTATCCGTAATTTCTTTTGCGATGGATGCTTCATCATTTTGATTAAAATATCCGTTTCTATATCCAGCTATAAGGTTTTTATTGTATTTCTTAGAATAAATTTCTACTACTTTCTTCACCACTTCCTCTTTTGCTCCAAATAGAAAGATTTTATATTGATTTTCATAAGCTAATCTGACAAGGTTATCCATTAAATCTATTCCCGCAACACGTTCTTTTAGTGGGTTTCCTAAAAATCTTGATGCCCAAACTAAAGATTGTCCATCTGCATTAATTAAGTCACTTATTGCAACACTTTTTTCGAGTATTGCATCAGATTTTATTTGAATAATTTTTCCGGCATTAACATCTGTTAATTGAATACTTTCATTGTTTATAATGCCTTTATGAATTATATTAATAGTTTCATTAAATGAAACATTATCAATTAATGTATCTAAAATATTGACTTTAGAATGTCCAGTATTCATTTTTATTATTTTCTTTTTGGGCTTATACTTTTATACTAACACCTATTTTATTATGCTTTCTTTTCTATATCAGAAAAAACAATAACGTCTTGGTATCGTTTTTCTTTCTCAATAAATTGTTTAAATTTTTTCAGTGAAAAAGGTGTAAATGCCTTAGGGTGACCAATAATAACAAAGTCCTGAAGATTTTTCTTTTTATACACTCGAAATGCCTTTTCCAAATAACTAGCCTTAAAACCATCTATAGAAACTACCGAATATGAAGGCCATAATAATAATTTTAGGATATGTAGCTTTGAAGGACCTACCGCTGATCCCTTACTTATAGATACATGTTCTGGAACTTTTAATAATCTTACTACAACAAATCTCCAAAAAAAGAAGGGCAATACCTTTAATGCACTAATAGCTACTTCTATAAAATGTCCATTAGTATCTTCTTGTGTAAGATCATTAGAAAATTTCCATCGAGATTTTTGAAACCCTACATTTTTAAAATCGAACCATTGTTCTTTTGATTTTAAAACTCCTCTGGGATAAACAGAAGTGTCATAAACAATTCCGTTATTGTGCAAAGCTTCTCCAATAGTATCAAATGGTTGAGCGGACCATCCACCTGCTCTAAAGGCAGTTAGTTTTTGTTTTGTTATTCGATGTAGAATTTCTGTATATTCAGTAACTATGGTGTGAATTTCTTCTTTAGGAAAATCCGCTAATTTGTATCTAGTAAGATCAAAATGCCATTCCTTTCCATCGTAATACGAATCTTCCCAATGCGGGTGAATATGTAATTGAACTTCATGTCCATTTGCACATAATTCTTTTAATTGTGTGGTGATGGCTAGATAATCTTTTTCTAGTTCAGGGAATGTGGATTTGTGCTTTTCTAGGCATTTTAAATACCCAACATCTACAAAAAGAATTAACTTTACATTGAGGGGGTCAACTATTTTTAGAATCTCATTAGTTGGATTAATAATACTATTTTCTAGATTGGGATTTTTATCGTAAAATAATTCATAATCCAAGGTAATTAATATGTTCATGCAAGCTCTTTTTTCTTCTTCAATATCAGCAACAAAGATACGGTAATTGCCAAGAATTCTATTCCTTTAATACGAACTAACATAGACTCTGTAATATTGGCAATAAAAAACAATATCATAACACACACAAAAAAGTATTGCCTTTTAATCCATGCTACATAAAATAAATAGCCAAACACACCTAGATATATAACTCCACCAATTATTCCATTGACACTTAAATATTCTAAAAATTGATTATGTGCATTGTACTTTTCTAAAGCAGCAACCTTAAAATCATGTTCTAAATATTTATTAATTCTAACCTCATCTTTTTTTGCAAACCCTAGTCCAAATATAGGATACTCTTTAAAAATGTCATAGGATATTTTATAGCGACTTATTCGTTCATCATTTTCCAGTTTTTCAAAAGAAATAAGTCTTTCTTTCATAAAACTACTAGCTACATTTAAAAATAAAACTCCAATAATTAACAATACTCCTGTGCCAATAGCAATTTCTTTCCAATGGCTTTTAACTTTTGTCCATAAAAACACTAAAAATAATAATCCCACACTAAGTATAGCCATCCTACTTGCTAACTGTACAAGTCCTAATAAAAAGAATAAAATTAAAATTAATTTTAACCATTTCTTTATGGAAGATTCTATAAACAAAAACGCTATTGAGGTTACAATAAATAAGCCTAGATAGGCAGGGTGTGTGTCGGCTATATTTGTAAATTGGTGGTTTAAATGTCGATATCTCCAAAAATAATGGAGTGGTTCATTGCCTATAACCATTTCATATATGCTGTTTGCATAGCAAATTAATAATGTAGCAACACAACCCCATAAAAGAGCAGTAAATAAATTACTCCATAACTTTTCATAATCTTCCTTACAAGCTATTATTGTAATTGGTATGATTAAAAGGCCCAAGTGCTTTTCCAAATGTTTAAATACTGTTCCTAATTCTTCATATGGATTTAATGCTGCAAATAATGGTAATAAAAAAATTAAAAAAAGAGGTAAAAGAAGGTGGTAGCTTTTTTTTAAATTTTCTCTTTTTTCTAAAAACCTTCCCTCAATTACAAATAAACCAAAATAACTTACTAATATTATATTATTAAGGTTCATATACATTGGCAGTGTAAACAATACCAAGTAAAATACATAGTTCTTTATGATGGTGATTTTATTCAAGGTTTATACTTATTTAAAAGCATTAGCGGAAGGGTTAAAAAATAATATAGAATTTGGTTCCCTCTAGTAATGGTTTCTTTCCATTTCATGTCCTTTTTTATAACTAATTGTTTTTGAGAGCGCAACCTGTTTCCAGCAATGATATGGGGAATTTTAAAAGTTTCATTGGTAAGGTTTGAGACTTTACTAGTAGAATCAAAAAGATGTTTTTCAATTTTTTGAATTGTTTTTTCAGGTTCATTTACAAAATCTTCATAACGAATTTTGATGATTCTTTTGTCGAAAAAACATATCCATTGGGACCAAAAATTAATTATAGAATAATAAAGTATTGCCGACAAAGGTTTTTTAGGGGTTTGTACATTCTTCCCAAATGAATTAATTACTCCTCGCACGTCACGTACTAGATAAATGCCTTTAAGGTTTAGTTTTTTGTTTTTTCTTAATAGAAGGTATCTAGAATTATATTTGGATGAGTCCAAAATCCATGGCTTATCAATATTAGATTGTATAGCTTTAAAAATCATATCGATTATTTCTCGATATTTTGGAGGAATGGGTTTGCCTAAAAGATAAAGTGGAATAAAATGATGTTTTTCTAAGGAATTGGATAAGTCTACATTGCTTTTATTCTTCAAAATAGACGCATCCAAATCCATTAATATTGAAGACCAAAATGGGCATTTGGAGAGATTTTCACCACAAGAGCAATCTTTATCTTCAAGAACATAGTCCAAAAACTGATGCATTTCACCAATAGTATATATTTTAGGATGGTTATTTAGAATCGTAGCCAACATAGTTGTTCCGCTTCTTCCAGCTCCCAACAGATAAATCGTATTCACTTTTTGTTTTGTCATGTTATTTTACTCTTCAACTGCTTTGTTCCTGTATTTAATGATTTTTGCAGGCACTCCGCCTACTATAGCATAATCTGGAACATCTTTAGTTACTATTGACCCTGCAGCAATAACGCAATGATTTCCTACTTTACAGCCTGCAGTAATTACCACATTAGCGCCAATCCAAACATCATCTCCAACATAGGTATTAAAAAAATTCTTTCCTTGCTTGGCAATTGGAATTTCTAAGGAATCAAATTTGTGGTTTCTAGAGTAAATTTTGACATCGGGACCCATAATAACATAACTACCCAAATGAACATTAGTTTGTATCATGCAACGAGTACCCATCTCTGTGTAATCTCCAACTGTTGCATAAAGAGATATTTCGGCTCGGTTTTTAACTAAAGGTTTTTTTCCACATTTTTTTAAATAGTTTCTCACTAAAAAACTTCTTATCCAAGGAAAACACAAACTATAGGGGCGATAATCTTCAGGAGTATTTCTGAAGAAGACTAAATAAATGAAGTATAAAAATTTTTTCATGCTCTATAAATATCTATTAGTTCATCACAAACTACTTGCAAAGAAATATTTTTAAAAGAGTTTTGGACACTTAATACCATATTTTGATATTCAGATGGTGAAATGTCGATTAGGTTGCCTAATAATTCCGTAAGTTTTTCAGGTTGATCAAGGGGAAATGTAAACCCATTATCTTGATTGTTTACTTGTTCTAAAAATTGAGGAATGTCTGAAGTAATTACAGGTGTCCCGCAATACATAGCTTCAATAATAACAGTTGCAAACCCTTCAGACCTTGAAGGTAATACAAAAAATTTAGATTGATTATATAGATGGCGTAACTCCTCATGGGTTTGTTCTCCTTTTAAATCTATAGAATACCCTTCCTTAATTAACTGTTCAATATTAGATTGAAAGTCATCTCCACTTCCAGCTATACAAAACCGTATATCCTTCTTGTTCTCCTTTATAGATTTCATAAGAAAATCTACTCCTTTTCTTTTAATAAAGGAACCTACGAACAGATAGTCATACACTTTTTCGGTTTCTTTTACAGGGTAAAATACATTTGAGTTTACTCCAACAGGAAGAACTTTTCCTATAGGTAATTTTAACTTTTCGGAAACATTTTTTGCCACTTCCTTTCCTACAGGTATCGCAAAGTCAATTTTCTTTGAAAAGAACTCCATTAATTTAGCATTCTTAGAATTTACTTGTTGGTTAACATCTGTACCATGAAAAGTAACCACCAATCTTGTTTTAGGATAAAGTAACTTATAAAGCCAGGTAACAAGAATTAATGGATAGAAACTGTGTAAATGTATTACATCGTATTTTTTAAAATAATAGGGGATAAACCTAAAAAAAGCGAGAACATATTTTTTTATACTTCCCCATAGTGAAGTAAATGTACGTTTCATGAAGAACAATTCAATTTCTTCTCCTTCCCTCATTATATTTTGTAATTGTTCGTATTGATTTTTTACAAAAATCCCTGAATACTTTTTCTCAGGACTAGGGTACATGCTTGTAACAATCAATATTTTCATAATTCTTTTGTATTTGCAATTAATAAAAAGACAGGAACACTTAATAATATATAAACACTGTTGGTAATCATAGGGTTTGAAATGCAAAAGAAGATAAACACCCAAAACATAGCTTTTAACATTGGGGATTTTTTAACACCACTAAAATTAAATTTTAGGTTTTTAAATGCGGTTCTAAATAAAAAATAAAATAAAATAATTCCAATAAACCCATATTCACCTAGGATAGAGGCAATATTACTATCATAAATCCCCCATTCTTCTACAAAATAATATCTGTGATCTACACCAAAATCTTTATATACTTGGCTATCATGAGCAAATATAGAACCAAAGGTTCCTGCTCCAGATCCTATTGGGAAGTACTGAATGATTAGCAAAAATGACATATAAAGCATGAGCCCTCTAATGTAGTGTGTATCTAGACTATAGGACATTTCAATATTACTAACAATACTTTCTGATATATCTGTAAATAATAAAAGAAAGAAAATCGATAGCATTCCAACAAAAAGAAAACTAAAAAAAATTGTTACATTCTTATATACATAATCCCAATAAAATACAGTAAATAAAATTGAGATAGCCAATAATGCTGTTCTTGAATCCGACAGGATGATTACTCCTACACCAGCCAAAATTTTTAACCACCCTAACCAATTAATATTTATATCCTTTTTCTTTATAGAATCTAGTGTTAAAGCAATAAAAAGAACCCCTACATATGCTAGATGATTTGGATGTCTAAAAAAGCCTGTATATCTTAGGTTAGGTCGAGCATAAGTGGATACATTATATATACTATTAAAGGTAGTACCTAATAATAAATGTAAAAAAAGTCCTAAAGCTACGAAAAGAAACACCATAAAAAGGAAATTTTTAATTTCTAGAATATGATTTTTAAATAATATTACAAATGATATTAAAAATATAAAGAACTTTATATTAATAATACTTTGTATTACAATATCAACGACACTTCTATTAAGTCCATATAAGATGCTAATTGCTATTGAATATACAAGGAAAAAAATAAAGGCTATATGTATTATAGCGAGTTTTTTATAGTTCCAGATTTTAACAAATATTACTATAAAACAAAAGAAAAGTAAGAACTCTTCTGCATAATCAAAAATGGATAATGTGGTTATTCTTTTAAAAAAAAAATTAAATATGCTTAACGCAGAAAGTATTAAAAAAAAAAGTCTGATTAAGTAATTCATACTTTGTTCCAAATTAATTTTTTAACATAAAATGCACTCACTAATTTAGAAAAAATTAAACTAAATGCTGTAGAAAAAGCTACTCCATTAACTCCATATGGTTGAATTAATGTTAAATTCAAAATTAAGTTAATAATAAATGAAATTATTAAAATATTTTGAAAAACTTTCTGATGTCCAGTCATTTGAAAAATAGAACCTACAGGACCAATGACAGAATTAAAAAACTGCCCAACACATAAAAATAATAAAGCGGTTGAAACTTGTAAAAAATCTGAACCAAAAATATTTAAAATAAAGTCTTTGAAAAAAATAATACCAATTATAGCTCCTGTTGAGAATATAGCATTAACAAGGGTTGAAAATTTTATAAGTTGTTTGAACAGTGAAAAATTATTTTCATGAAAAGCATGGGATAGTTTAGGCGCTAATATTGAGTCTACAGCTTGAAGTGAAAAACTTACAATTACTGCAATCTTTAAAGCAACACTATATCTCCCTACCACACTACTTTCTTCATAAATACCTAAAATAATGGTATCTGTCCATCCTAACAAAACAATCATGGATGCAGATAAAAACATTGGAAATGAATCCTTAATAAAATGGTTTACTTTATATGTAGTTTCTTTTGAAAATGGATTAAGATATTTGTAAAGGTATCTAAGTGACAATAAAAAAAGTGCTACTAGAGCTAGAGTATGAGCTGCTATAGTAACGATTGGATCTTTCGTCCATAAAAAAATTAATATTGTAAAGAAAAAGAGAGTAAAAATAAATCGCCCACCATTAAATAAAAATGAATATAAAGTGTTTTTTCGTATCCCTCTAAAAACAGATGCATTAATTAAAATCAATGTGTAAAGAACAATACTCGGTGCTGTCCATTTTAAAAAAGGAGATAATGCTGGGTCATTAAAAATCTGTTCACTTATCCAAGAAGAAAAAATAAATAAAATTGCACCTAAAAACAATGAACCTCCCATAAAAATAGGGTATGCCTTTATAAATAATCCTTTTGCATTATCAAAGTTGTTTTCAATAGCAAAAAGTTTTACATAATTAACATCAGATCCTAAAATACATAATAAAGAAGCTATCATTAATATGGAAAAACTCAATTGAGCTCTTCCTAGAGTTTCCGCTCCAAAAAGATGTACAGTATAATAGACAAAAAGGTACCCGGCAATAAAACCAAGTATTCTTAAAAAAAGAGCAACTCCCCCTTTTTTTAAAATTTCTAGAAAATCATCTCCTATCTTCATCTCTTTTTGTAAAAATTATTATGTTATGCGATGTTTATATTCTTTATAAAGTCCACAATTCTGTTACAAGCCTTTCCATCGCCATAGGGGTTATGTAATAAACTCATTTCATTGTAATAATTAATATCACTTATTAGTTTTTGTGTTTCTTCTATAATTTTTTGGGTATCTGTTCCTACCAAAAGGACTGTTCCTTCTTCTACAGCTTCTGGGCGCTCAGTGGTATCTCTTGTAACTAAAACAGGTTTTCCTAAACTAGGAGCTTCTTCTTGAATTCCTCCACTATCTGTAATAATTAAATAGGATTTTTCCATTAACCAAATAAATGCAGCATAAGCTAAAGGCTTTATTAAAATTACATTATTGATTCCTGAAAGCAATTCATAAACTGGTTTTTCTACATTTGGATTTAAATGTACAGGATAAATTATTTGAACCTCTGGATTATTTACAGCAATTGTTTTTAAGGCTGTACAAATATTAATCAATCCTTGTCCATGATTTTCACGGCGATGGCCGGTTACTAAAATGGTTTGTTTTTGAAAGTCTAAACTCTTTTTTAATTTTTCTATTTCAGGGTCAATAAAGTTATTTGTATTTACTTTTTCAATTCCATATAATAAAGCATCAATTACAGTATTACCAGTAACCAAAACATTTTGTTTATCTGTATTTTCTTGCAATAAATTCTTTTGTGAAAGTGGCGTAGGTGCAAAGTGATAATCTGCTATTTTCCCTGTAAGTTGTCTATTGAATTCTTCTGGGAATGGGTATTTTCGATCAAATGTTCTTAATCCAGCTTCCACATGACAAACCTTAGCTCCACTGTAAAACGCAGCGATTCCAACTGCCATAGAAGTGGTAGTATCTCCATGGACATATACAAAATCTGGTTTAACCTCCTCCAAAACGGACTTCATCCCCTCAATTATGGTCGCAGTTAAACTATATAAATTTTGATTAGGCTTCATCACGTTTAAATCATAATCAGGTGTGATTTCAAAAAAATTAAGTACCTGATCTAACATTTCTCGATGTTGTGCTGTAACGCACACTTTTGTATTAAAAGTAGAATCTGCAATAAAAGCTTTAACTAAAGGAGCCATTTTTATGGCTTCAGGGCGTGTGCCAAATACAATTAAATTAGTCTTCATGTAAGTGTTGAGTCTATAAACCCTATTTGTTATTATCTATGTTCTCGGATAATTTTTTTATGGAAGTATACATATTCTTTATCATGAAAAAGAATAAATATAAAAACACAAATAAAAGTGCAAAATTGATTTTTTGATTACTTAACAATTTCTTTACTTTAGTTAAAGAAGGATTATTAATTACTGTTACAATATTACCATATTTAACTAATTCGGTTTCTAATTTGATAATTTGATTTACTGAATTATTCTTTTGATTAATCAATTGATAAAAGTCTGTGAAATCTGCACCATTAGATACAACTAACTGACTAGAATTATTATCAAGATTTGATTGTGACTCTAAAATAGCGTCCACTTTTTTAACTGTTTCTTTATAACCTATAACTCTATCTTCAGTTTCTTTAACAACAACTTTTTTTATTTTATTAAAAACTTCGTTATTGTTTAAAAAGTCAATAACAAGGTTAATGTCGTTCTGTGTACCGTAAGAAGATGTTTTTATATAAATTTTATGGATTAAATATTCTGAATAAAACATTTCAGACATTAATATTTCATCTTCGAAACTTGCATTTTCTAAAAAGGTTTCTAAAGGACGATAAGTGTCTCGGGACATATTTAATAGTTCATTAATATTTACAACAGGCTCAATTAAAACCTCTCTTAGAACTATAGTGTCTGTTCTAAAACCTGCATTTTTCAAATAAACTGTGTCACCTTCTTTTATTTTTTTGTTAAGTTGGTCAATAGCTTCATAAACATAGTTTGAACTATTAAAGTTGTTTTGAACTATTAGTGTCGTTTCTTTATTTGGGTCATTCTTTTTTTCTAAAAAATAGCCTATAGTTCCACCAATAATTAAAAGTATCAATAATTTCCACCAATGTTTAAAAACAAATTGTATCGCATTATAAATTCCAATTAAAAAATTATTTCCTAACTCTTTAATTTTACTAAATACAATTCCTAAATCTATTTCGTCTGTATTACCTTGTGCCATAATTTTAATATTGTCTATTTTATAAGCATTGACAAACTCTTTTCCCAGTTAATCAATTCCTTGTTAAATGTGTTCTTAAATTTTAAAGTGTTTAAAACACTGTTTTTTGGTCTTTTTGCAAAAGTACGGTAATGGTCGGTTTTTGCAAGTTTTGTTGGGTCAAATTGTTTGGTTTGTTGCATAATGACTTTTGCAAAATCATACCAGGTTGCTTCCCCTGTATTACTAAAATTATAAATCCCGAATTTTTTACTATTTATTGCTATTATATTTAAAATCGAATTAGCTAAATTATTAGCATTTGTTGGGGTTCCTGTCTGTTCTGTTGTTATAGACAACTCTTTCCCTTGCGTTGCAAACTTAACTATTGAATTATAAAAATTATGTCCGTACTGTGAATAGAGCCATGAGGTCCTTAAAATAAAATAATCGTTAAGGGTCTCTTGTATTATCTGCTCTCCTTTTAATTTTGAAGCACCATATACATTTATGGGGTTGGTTTTATCGTCTTCGGTATATGGAATCTGTTTCTCACCATTAAACACATAATCTGTAGAAATATGTATTAAAACTACATTTTGGTTTTTACAGGCTATGGCAATGTTTTTAACTGCTTCTGCATTCACTGCAAATGCCTTATCAGGTTCACTTTCTGCCTTTTCTACATTGGTATAAGCTGCAGCATTTATACAATAATCTAACTTATTTTTACTAAAATAATCTCTTACAGAACTTTCATCCTCGATATTTAGTTCTTCTCTAGTTTTAAAGTCAAACTCAAAGTCTGGGAAGTTTAAGGATGCATCCTTTATGCATTTCCCTAATTGTCCATTTGCTCCTGTAACTAATATTTTCTTCATATATGCCTGCGAAAGCAGGTATCTTTCTTTAAAATTCTTAATTAACTTTTCTTAGTTAGTCTTAAATAATTCATTAAAACAAGGTAGTTCTAAATCTTTTTCTGAAATTATAAAATCTTCCTTCGGAAGATGCCAATCTAACGCTAAGGTTGCGTCATTATATCGGATTCCACTTTCGGATGCTTTGTCATAAAAATTATCACACTTATAGGAAAAAATAGATTTTTCAGAAAGGGTAATAAAACCATGTGCAAATCCTTTTGGTACAAATAATTGTAGTTGTTCTTTATCGTCAAGAATTATAGAAAAATGTTTTCCAAAAGTTTTAGAATCTTTTCTAATATCGACAATGATATCTAATACTTTTCCCTGAATTACTCTTAGTAATTTAGATTGTGCCATTTTGTCTGTTTGAAAATGGAGGCCACGGAGTACTCCACGAGAAGAAGTAGATTGGTTGTCTTGTACAAATTCAATTTCCTTTCCAGAAACTTCTTTAAAAAGGTTTTGATTAAACGTTTCGTAAAAAGTTCCTCGATGATCTTTAAAAATCCTGGGTTTTAAAACAAAACAATCTTTTAGGGGTGTGTGCTGTATTTCCAATGTTAATCTTTTTGAATTAAATGTTTCCCATAACCACTCTTTAACAAGGGCTCTATTAAATCGTTTAATTGTTGCTTATTTATATACCCCATTTCGTAAGCTGCTTCTTCAATAGAGCCTATTTTTAATCCTTGTCGTTCTTCAATAACCTCAACAAATTGAGATGCTTGCATTAAGGAGGAAAAGGTTCCAGTATCTAACCAAGCTGTTCCTTTATCTAAAATACTTACGCTTAATTTTCCTTGTTTTAAATATTCATTATTTATATCAGTAATCTCTAATTCACCTCTATGACTTGGTTTTATATTGGAAGCAATTTCTACCACGCTATTGTCATAGAAATAAATACCAGGCACTGCATAATTAGACTTTGGTTCCTCTGGTTTTTCCTCAATGGAGAGTGCTTTTCCATTTTCATCAAAATCTACCACGCCGTAACGTTCTGGATCTTGAACATGATAGGCGTAAATTATTCCTCCATCTAGGTTATTATTCGCCTGTAAAAGCCCCTTTAATCCAGAGCCGTAAAAAATATTATCTCCAAGAATTAATGCTACTTTATCAGTGCCAATAAATTCTTTCCCAATAATAAATGCCTCTGCCAAACCATTGGGTTGTGCTTGTTCCGCATAAGAAAACTCACAGCCAAATTTTTTACCATCTCCCAATAGTTTTTTAAATAAAGGTAAATCTTGTGGAGTCGAAATGATTAAGATTTCATTTATTCCCGAATACATTAAGGTGGATAGTGGATAGTAAATCATGGGTTTGTCATAAACCGGCATTAATTGTTTGCTTACCGCTAATGTTATAGGGTGTAGCCTTGTTCCAGAGCCTCCTGCTAAAATAATTCCTTTCATGTCTCTATATTATTTTTATAACTGGTCTTTATTATTTAAATACCATTCAATTGTCTTTAAAATACCGCTTTCAAAGTTTTCATCGGCTTTCCAACCCAATTCCTTTTCAATTTTATCAGCATCAATAGCATATCTAAAATCATGGCCTGCGCGATCTTGTACAAATGTCATCTGCTCTCTATATGGTGTTTCATTTGGAACTAATTTATCTAATAAATCACAAATAGTATGAGCAATATATAAATTTTCACGTTCGTTACGTCCGCCAATATTATAAGTTTCGCCTAATTTACCTTTATCAAGAACCAACTTAATTCCTTTACAGTGGTCGGTAACATAAATCCAATCTCTAATGTTTTTTCCATTCCCATAAATAGGAATTTCTTTACCCGAAATTGCTTTTCTAATAATCGTAGGAACTAATTTTTCTTTATGTTGATGAGCTCCATAATTATTGGAGCAATTGGTAGTCACTACTGGCATTCCATACGTGTGAAAATAACTTCTCACAATAAAATCTGAAGACGCCTTAGAAGCACTATAAGGACTGTTTGGAGCATATGGAGTTGTTTCTAAAAACAAACCTGTTTCTCCTAATGTACCATAAACCTCATCGGTAGATACGTGTAAAAAACGAGCGTTGTTAAATTCTTCTTTTAACTGATTAGGCCCTTTCATCCATAACCTATATGCGCTATGAACCAAATTAAAGGTTCCAACAATATTCGTTTGTATAAACGCTCCTGGTCCTGTAATTGAATTATCCACATGAGACTCCGCTGCAAAATGAACCACTTTATTAAATTGATGTTCTTTAAATAAACTATCAATCAATGGTTCGTCACAAATATCCCCTTTTATAAAAGTGTAGTTAGGTTTTTCTGAAACTGTTTCCAAGTTTTTTAAATTCCCCGCATAAGTTAAACTGTCGAGAACATAAATTTGATCTTGAGAATTTTCTATAGCCAACTCTACATAATTAGACCCAATAAACCCTGCGCCTCCTGTAATTAAAATTTTATTCTTCAAAGTATAATTATTCTAAAATTTGATTTAACATTTTTTCTGTTATCAAATATGTGGGTTTAACACCTGAAGTCCCTAAACCTCCTGATGCCAATGTACTACCAGTTTTTAATGGATTATCTGAAGCGTAATAAGCATATTGTACTTTTACTTTTGAACTTATACTGTGTCTTATTTTTGATGCGGATTGAATTGCTTTTTGATAATGAGCTCCTTCCATTTCTAGACCTACTACATTCCAAGTGGAGTTGTTGAAGAATTTTAAAATATCTTTATTCTGAAGTGAAGTGCCTAAAACAGTAATCATAGTTCCTTTACAAACATTTACATCTTCGCCTTCAAAATGAGACTTTTTAAGCATATTCTTAAACGGGTAATTATCTGCGGTACCTTCAAAAACATGGGCTGAAGGAATCATAATGTCACCTTTTCCCCCTTCTAATATTCCTGCTTTTCCCATAATAGAAACCGAACATACATCTAAAAACTGTGTTTCTTTTTTAGAAATTTTATAGGGCTTTAATAACTCATCTAAAGTTTCGAAAGCTTGTTCTCCAAAAGCATAATCCATTACAATTATTACTGGCTTTTTTTCAATAATTTCAGTAGAGCTACTGTTAGGTAATTTAGCAGTATCGATTATTTGAACATTGATATTCGTCCCGCTGGTATCTTTTATATATGTCAAACCATTAAGAGCAGCATATTTCATCACTTTTTTGCGTAGTAATGTGTTTTCAGAATCACTTAGCATTTCATAAATCTCCATTGCTGTGTGCTTTTTATATTCCGTTTTTAATGCTAAGGGACTATAAAGAGTGTTCATTACACTATGCATGTTGGCGCTAATAATATGAATTGGTCTTTCTAATAAATTGTTTTCGTCCAATTTTTTCTTTATAGTTGATGCCCATATTTCACCATGTATATGATGCCCAAGACGTTCTCTTAAAACAGGACTAAAAGTTACAATTCGTTTATTTTTGGTAGTAACTTCTTGTATGGCTAGGTTCCCCAAATTATAAATGATTTTTAAAAATCGATTTGGATCTTTTTTAGTAGCAAAATTTGGATAAGCATCCTTAACTTCTTCAAAAGTTCTTCCTAAAAAATTTGCCGTATGTGTTAAAGCAACTTCTTTTTCTTTTTGACTAAGTTTTCCTTTTTTAAGTACTGCAGCTTCTAATTTTTTCCAATCTCTATTCACGTCATCTCCATCATTTATAATTACATTAGACATGATTTTATGAGACTCTATAAACAAAAATGTAAGGTGAGTTAGTACATCGTAAATTTCAGAACGCCCACGAGTTACTTCAATATTCATTTGTTCCTCATCAATACGATAACAATTTCTTCTTCTTTTTGAAGGAATTATAGGTTCAAAATGCGAATCTTTGTAACCTTCGTCACTTGTTAGATTTATAAAACTACATTCTTCTATACCTATAGGAAGCCTGTCTATAACATATAATAATCCTTCTAATTCAACTTTTTCTTCAGCAATAGAGCCATAAATTTCAGGTCTAAGGGTGAGCAGTGACTCTCTTAAGGTTTCTCCAGAAACTCCCATAGGCTTATAAAACCCACGGTTAAAAAGATGACGCATGGTTATGTATAATCTTTCAATTGCTCCAGAACTTTCCTGAGCTCGCGTTCTTTTGTGTGTAATTATCATAAAAATATTTATACAAAAATACTATAATCTTACCGAAAATTATAAGTAGTCACTATTTACCATAGAGCTAGCTTAAAAGTTGGTCTGCTATCTTACGATTGTCTGAAAGTCTTGGTACTTTATTTTGACCTCCTAATTTTCCTTGAGACTTCATATAATTATTAAAACTTCCTTCTTCTAAATTAGATATTTTTAAGGGCTGAAGCACCCTTCCTTCAATCAAATCTCTATAATACGTGTTTTGACCTTGCATGCTTTTATCCATAAAATCAGCAATTTCGATTAGGTTTTTGGGAGGGGATTGAAATTCGATTAGCCATTCGTGATAAGGCAATTCGTCTTTTATTGGATTGGTTTGAGGAGCAACAGTAAATTCTGAAATTGAAAAATGAAACTTTTTCATTGCTTCATTTATAGCTTGTTCTACTTCTTTGCCAATTACATGTTCGCCAAAGGCAGAAATAAAATGTTTAATTCTTCCTGAAACGATTACTCTATAAGGTTTTGTGGAGGTAAACTGAACCGTATCCCCAATGTTGTATCCCCAAAGACCTGCATTGGTAGAAATAATCATTACATAATTTACTCCGGTTTCAACCTCGCCAATAGTCAATCGTTTTGGGTTTTCATCGTAAAATTTTGAAGCTTCTATAAATTCATAAAAAATCCCTGAATTTAATAACAACAACATTCCTTTTTCCTTTTGAGAATCTTGAAAAGCAAAAAATCCTTCAGAGGCTGGATATAATTCTATACTATCAATCCTTCTGCCTATCATTTCTTCAAATTTTGCGCGATAGGGTTCATAATTGACTCCTCCATACACAAAAAGTTGAAGGTTTTTAAACAGTTCTCCAACTTTTAAGTTAGATGCTACCTGAAGCTTTTCATAATACATTTGTACCCAAGAAGGAATTCCTCCAATAAGAGTCATATTCTCATTTTTTGTTTCTTCAACAATTGCGTCGACTTTAGTTTCCCAGTCGTCTATACAATTGGTTTCCCAACTGGGCAGTCTATTCTTTTGTAAATATTTGGGAACAAAATGGGCAACTATACCAGATAGGCGTCCAATATTAATTCCGTTTTTAACTTCTAGGACTGGACTTCCTTGTAAAAAAATCATTTTACCATTTACAAAATCTACATTACCCGTTTCTTGAATATAACACAACAATGCGTTTTTGGCCGCTTCAATATGAGAAGGCATAGATTGCTTTGTAATTGGAATATATTTTGCTCCTGAAGTCGTTCCTGAAGTTTTTGCAATGTAAGCAGGCTTTCCTTTCCACAGAACATTTTCTTCTCCATTTGCAGTTCTTTCAAAATAATCTTTTAATTCTTCGTAATCTCTTACGGAGACTAGCTTTACAAAATCTTGATGTGTTTGAATTTTGTGAAAGTGATGGTCTTTTCCGAAGGAAGTGTTTTTAGCTTCAGAAATTAAAGTGTTAAAAACTTTTTGTTGCGTTTCTATAGGGTTGTTAGCCCATTTATGGATGCTCTTAACTGCTTTTTTTGCTAAAATTTTAGCTCCAATGGATTTTAAAAACATATGTCTTTTAATTGTAATCTATAAAACTAGAAGGGTTAATTGGATAACCATCACTCCATAATTCAAAATGAAGATGTGGTCCGGTAGAAAACTCACCAGTATCTCCTACTTGTGCAATTACTTCGCCTGCTTTTACCAACTCTCCTTGGTCTTTAGTTAATAATGCATTGTGTTTATATACCGAAAGAAAATTATTAGAATGATCTATTATTATTACATAACCAGTATCTGAAGTCCATTCAGAAAAAATCACCGTTCCATCTGCTGTAGCTTTTACTGGCGCATCTTTTTGAGCAACAATATCTATTGCATAATGTTTCTCTTTAATATTGAATTTTTGAGAAATCGTACCTTTTACAGGAGGAAAAAGCACAAAACTAACTTCAGAATTAGTTACTAATGGATTGTATTTATCTTCTAATATCACTTTTTCTCTAAGTAAGGAATCTTCTCTCGAAGGGGTTAAATCCAATTCACGATTATCTTTTTCCGCAGCTTTAATTATAGAGTCTTTATTAAAATCAACGGTGCTTACATCTCCTGTCAACACCTTTTTTATAGATTCTAGATACTGATCATTAATAGTAATAACTTGTTGTAATGAATCTGTTTTATAAGTTAACAAGGTTGCTTTTTTTCTTAAAGTAGCAGAAGAGTAGCCGGGAATATATTCCCGTAAAGGAGTAAATGCAATGATAATTGTTGTTGAAGTAATCAATATAATTGCAGAGAGTATGCTAAAAACAAATACATTTAATCTATTAAGCTTAAAAGTAAATCGCTCCTCAAAAGTATCTTCGTTAAGTACCACTAGACGATACTTATTAAGAAGTTTGCTTTTAATTTTTTTTGATCTCTTTTCCTTATTCATTTTTTAATTCCTCTATTTAGCAAATATAAAACAATGTAAGCGCTATACACTAAAGTTAAAATGAAAACGATAATTCTAATGAATTCTTGTTACATTTGTGCTTTAAATAATTTTATTATGAATTTAGCAATAGTTCCTTTAATGATAGGATGGCCACAAATAGTTTTAATCGTTGTAGTTGTATTATTATTGTTTGGAGGAAGAAAAATCCCTGAATTAATGAGAGGTTTAGGAAGTGGTCTAAAAGAATTTAAAGATGCTTCTAAAGACGACTCCGATGACTCTACTAAATTGGACGAAAACAAATAGTCCTTTTTAATTTATTTTAGCTGATCTTATTATCGATTCTAATTCAAATTGAAGGTTACGCTTTCTTACGGATGGCGCGTACGTAAACCCTTCAATAATTAAGTATCTGCTGTTTTTTTCATCATATATTGCATAATTAATAAAAGGTCCAGCCATAAACGCTCCTTCCACTTCCCAAATACCTTTGGTTTCATATGCAAATTTTCCATCTATTTCAGACTTGTATAATGACGTTGAATATGCTTCTTCTGTAATAAATCTAGAGTCGTCTTCTACGGGCAAATGACCTCCGCCAATAGAATCTCTAATTTTAATTATTTCTTCTAATACTAAGCTATCATTTGTAATAGAATAAAGTGGCGCTTCGTAGATTAAGATATTGGTAGATCCATTATCCTCAAGGTCTTTTCGAAGCCAATAAAAATCATCCGACTGACTTGCAATTCTATAGGCAGATGCAATTTTTATACTTAATCCAAATCGTTCTTGTAATGAATCTATCTTTTTTGGAGAAATTAAAGTTCTCCGTTGTCTTTCTTTAATTTCAGATTTATAAAAAGAATCGATTATTCTTTCTTGATTTTCTGCGATTAATTCTACTAATCTTTCTTTTGTTTTAGCGACAATTAAGGCGCCAATTTGGGGTCTTGCAAAAGGATCTTTAGCAACTTTAACAGATTCATTTTCTCCTAAACTTACATGTAATAAAATACGATTACTTCTCATAAATCCCGAAAAAGCTGAAGGATTCAATTGATTTATACTGAAAATAGCCTCGTCTTGTGGCAATCCATCAGCTGGAGCAGCAAAATATTTTCTTATTTCTTCCCCAACAATATCCGTCCATAAATCATCTTCTATTACAACTTGTAAAGCGTTAATGTTACCTACAGATTGTTGTCGATAATTATTTTTTTTTGTGCCGCTATTGTCACAAGAAAAAAGAATTAATACAGAAAGTAATGCAATATAAAATGACTTCATTTTAAATGGAATTTAATTTTATTAACCCTTAGAAACTTTTAATTTCATTCCGGGTTTTAAATTGTTACTGCTAATATCGTTCCAATTTTTTATTTTCTGAACGGTAACTCCTGGAAATTTTTGAGAGATACTCCAAAGGGAGTCTCCATTTTTAACCGTATAAATTTTTACGTTGTTTTGAGTTGTTGTTTTCGCTACTGAAGTTTCATTCTTGGCATCAAACGGTTTTCGTGGATAAATGGTTAATCGCTGTCCAACCCTTAAATTGTTACTTTTAAGACCATTCCATTTTTTTATCTGACTAACACCAACTCCATAACGTTCGGCTATTTTCCCTAAATAATCCCCACTACGCACTCGGTATCGAATCCTGTCTGGTTGTTCTACATAGGTCGGTAATGGTTTTTCTAGGTTTTTAATTTCTTCTTCTACATGTGCATATATCGCTTCTTCATTAGTTACAAATATTCCTATTTTATCCACTGGTAATCTTAGCACATAATTTTTATCTTTAATATATGGGATGATTCCAACCTTATAGGAAGGGTTTAAAAATTGAACCTCTTCTATAGGAAGGTTGACCACTTGTGCTACTTGTTCTAAAGTTATCAATCTTTTTACCTGTATGGTATCTGTTGCTATTTGATGATATCTCGGACCAGTACTTTTAAAGCCATGTTCTTCAGCATACTCAAAAATATACATGGTGGCTAAAAACGCAGGCACATATCCAGCGGTTTCTCTAGGTAGTTTTTTTCTAATCTTCCAATAATTAGTTTCTCCTCCGGATCTTCTTATGGCTTTCGATACATTTCCTGGGCCAGAATTATAAGCTGCTAAAGCCAAATCCCAATCGTTGAAACTACCATACAGGCTTTTTAAATATTTGCTTGCAGCTTCGGTAGCCATTGCAGGGTCTGCACGTTCGTCTACATAAGAACTAACCTCTAAGCCATACATTTTTCCAGTGGCAAACATAAATTGCCAAAGTCCCTTTGCTCCAACTCTAGATTGCGCTATAGGATCTAAAGCAGATTCTACTACAGCCAAGTATTTAATCTCTAATGGAAGGTTATGTTTGTCTAATTCCTGTTCAAACATTGGAAAATAATAATCGCTCAAGGCTATTAAATTTCCCATTGTTCTACGGCGATTTTTCAAGTAATGCTTAATTACACTTTCTAAAGAGGCATTGTATTCTACATTAAATGGGGTTCGGGCATTGAGCTCTTCTAATCGTTGTTTTAAGACTTCTGTAGAAAGCTCCTCGTATTCTACGGGTTCATATTCCTGATTTACAATACTTCCGTAAACCTCTTCAAATCTTTCCGAATTATACAATTCTTTAATCCATAAACTATCCGCTTCTTTTGCTATCTTATTGTCCTCTAAATCGAAGACCAAAGTATCTCTAGTTTTCGTGTGTATGGTGTTGCTTGTAAAATCTCCTGAAGTTTCTTTTACAACAATTGTATCCACAAGTTGTATTGTTTTTTTCTGAAGCTCTAGTTTGGCAACTGGTAAAGAATCCTTTTTTTTGGTTTCGTCTTGAGCAAATACGAATCCGTTTCCATAAAAAAACAGAAAAAAACAAAGAGCTGGGGATAATTGTTTTAGATTCATTATAAGTGATATGGCCTTAGAGATTAAAAATTTTGATAAATGTAGGAAATTGTCAAGAAACGTCAAATTATTTAACTTTTTACTGGATTTTGTTAATACCCTCTGAATTTGAAATATTGCTTAATTTAATATTGCTTCAATTCCTGGAAGTACTTTTCCTTCTAACATTTCTAACATAGCACCTCCACCAGTGGATACATAACTTACTTTATTTGAAAGCTCAAACTTTTTAACTGCTGCAACAGAATCCCCTCCTCCTACTAGTGAAAAGGTTCCGTTTTTAGTTGCTTCCGCAATAGCATTTCCTAAATAAATAGTTCCTTTAGCAAATGTGGAAAGTTCAAAAACTCCAACAGGACCGTTCCATAATATGGTTTTCGATTCCAATATTACCTTAGAAAATAAGACATTGGTTAGGGGGCCAACATCTAAACCCATCCAACCTTCAGAAATATGAAAAATGTCTTCTATTCTGGTTTCGGCATCGTTTGAAAAATCTGCTGCAGTAATCACATCTACTGGCAAATGAACTTTCACATTTTTTTCTGTTGCTTTTTTAAGTATGGTAAGCGCTAAGTCTTGTTGGTCCTCTTCCACTAAAGAGTTACCTATATTTCCTCCTTGTGCTTTTATAAAGGTAAAAGCCATTCCACCGCCAATAATAAGGTGATCCACCTTATCTAAAATATTTTCAATAATCGTGATTTTTGAAGATACTTTTGCACCACCAATAATTGCGGTTACTGGTTTTTCACTATTGCTAAGCACCTTGTTTAGGTTTTCAATTTCTGAGGCTAATAGCAAACCAAAGCATTTGTTTTCAGGGAAAAATTGAGCAATAACAGAGGTGGATGCATGGGCTCTATGTGCGGTTCCAAATGCATCATTAATATAAACATCTCCTAATTTAGAAAGTTGTTTCGCAAAGTCTATATCTCCGGTTTTTTCCTCATCATGATAACGTAAGTTTTCTAATAAAAGTAACTCACCTGATCTTAAATTATCAACCACATCTCTTGCTTCTTTTCCAATACAATCAGAAACAAACTTAACATCAACCCCTACTACTTGTTCTATAGCGGTGATAATATGTTTTAGTGAAAACTGGTCTTCTCGGTTTTTAGGTCTTCCTAAATGGGACATTAAAACACAAGACCCTCCATCTTCTAAAACTTTAATAATGGTTGCTTTAGCGGCTAGTATTCTGGTGTTATCGGTTACGTTTAAAGTATCGTCTAAAGGAACATTAAAATCAACACGGATTAATGCTTTTTTATTTTTGAAGTTAAAATCGTTTACAGTTTTCATTTGCTATATTTTCGGGGCAAATATACGGATAACAAGGTTTCATTTCTGTGTAATTTAACGTAATATTGTTTATGAATTTTTCAGAAGTTATTGGCCAAAAACACCTAAAATCTCACTTGTTAAAAACAATTGAAAATGGGCGTATTCCTCACTCTCAACTTTTTATTGGAAAAGCAGGTAGTGGTATTCTAGCTGTTGCTTTAAGTTATGCTAAAGAAATTTTATGCCATAGCTATACTAAGGACAGTGAGGGATATGTACAATGTGCTCACAAAGTTGCAAAGCTTGGTCACCCTGATCTTCATTTTGTAATGCCAGTTAATACAAATGATAAGATTAAAAAAAATCCTGTTTCATCACACTTTTCTTCAGAATGGCGGGAGTTTGTTTTAAATAATCCTTATGCTTCTTTATACGACTGGTATCAATTTCTAGGAATTGAAAACAAGCAAGGAAACATAAGCAAACATGAAGCTCAGGATATTTCAAAAAAATTAGCATTAAAAGCTTATGAAGGAGGTTATAAAGTAATGATAATTTGGATGGCCGATAAAATGAATACGGAATGTTCTAATAAAATATTGAAATTAGTAGAAGAGCCACCTGCTAAAACGGTACTTTTATTACTTACAGAAAATGAAGAGAATGTTTTAGGAACCATTCAATCTCGTTGCCAGAAGTTACATTTTCCATTATTATCTGAAGAAGATATATCCTTACAACTAATTAATAATCACAATATTACAAAATATATAGCTAAAAATATTAGTCATCAAGCAAATGGTGATTTTAACAAAGCACTTCATTTAATATCCAATAACCAAGAAGACCTCGAATTTGAGAAATGGTTTGTTATCTGGGTTCGAACTGCTTTTAGAGCAAGAGGGAACAAAGCTGCAATTAATGATTTGCTAAGCTGGAGCGAAACCTTGGCTAAAGAAGGTAGAGAAACACAAAAAAAGTTTTTGGCTTTTTGCTTAAGTTTATTTAGACAAGCATTGCTTAAAAACTATAAAGCAGATTCTTTAATATATTTTGAAAGTAAAGATTTTAAATTCTCTATAGAAAAGTTTGCTCCTTTTGTACATCAAAATAATATTTTCGGAATTATGAAAGCTTTGGAAGATGCCGAATATCATGTGGAACGAAACGGGAATGCCAAAATTATATTTACAGACCTGTCAATTCAATTAACTCGACTAATTCATAAAAAAGAGCTTGCATAAGTAATTTCTATATTATAAATTATTATTATCTATTTTTCTTATAAATTAGTCTTGTGAAATTAAGCCTTTAAGCAGCTTTCCTGAAAACAGCAACAAATCCTCTGTTTTTCTTATAAAGTATAGTTAAATGGTGTTGAAAACGGCTATTTGTCTTTTTTAAAACAATATATCAACGAAGAATACTCTTTTGTTTTCCAAGCAGCAATATTAGATCGTAATCCTATAAAAAATGCTTTGATTAAGTTTTGCTTTCCTGTTTTATTTTTTTCAGAAAGTAAACTCACATAATAGGAATCAAAAATCATTGGCTTTGTTTTGAAAAGAGTCAGGTCGCTTGAAAATATTTTAGTCATGGATTTTCTTGAAAAATGCCAAAGGTGTCTAGGGACATCAAATGCTGCCCAATAGTTTTTATAATACCTAGCATCATAAGATTTAAAATTAGGAACTGCAATAATTAATATTCCGGCTGGTTTTAATAATTTTTCAATTTTATAAATAGTTTCTTCCAAATTAGGTAGGTGCTCTAGTACATGCCAAAGGGTAATGACCTCAAATGTTTTTCCAGTAAAGTCATCTATATTACTTTCTAAACCTATTCCTTTTTTAGCTGCTAATTCTCTAGCTCCTTTATTGGGTTCCACGCCATTTATTTTCCAACCACTTTGCTTGGCATGTTTTAAAAAATCTCCAGTACCAGCACCAATATCTAATAGACTCCCTTCTCCATTATTTAGAGCCCTAATAAGTATTGTCTTTTTTTGAAGGGCTTTTGTTTTTATAAATTGATACAAAAAAGAAACGAGTCCTTTTTTATTATCGGTATGAGATATGTATTCCTCACTTTCATAATATTTCGATAATAATTCAATCTTAGGTTGTGGGTGAGTTACTAACAAATCTCGCTCTAAGTCGTGCAACAAACTAAATTCTTCACTCGTAATAAGGAAATCTTTTGTTTTAATATAAATGGGTTGGATTGTATTTTTCAAATTGATATTTTAATTAATGTTCCACGTGAAACATTCATAAAAAACTTTGTTTAACGTCCCATATAAACCAACAATACCGAAATATCATTAGGTGAAACACCGCTAATTCTAGATGCCTGTGAAACGGTTACGGGCTTAACTGCTCTTAACTTTTCTAAAGCTTCGTAGGATAAAGATTTTAGTTTTGAATAGTCGAAGTTTTCTGGAATTCTAATTCCTTCTAAACGATTTAACTTATCTGCATTATTTCTTTCTTTATCAATATAACCTGAATATTTTACTTGAATTTCAGTTTGCTCAATTGTCTCATTATCTAAATCGTTTTCAACAATAAAATCATCTACTTCTTTAATTTTCCTCATATCCTCCATCGTAATATTAGGTCGAGAAAAGGGCTTAAATAATTTATCGGTTTGTTTTACAGGAGAGGAGTCTTTGGACTCTAATATTGGGTTTAAGATCGATGGACTTACGCTTGTGTTTCTAAAGAATTGAATAAAATTAATAGAGTCTTTTTGTTTTTTCTCCATGATTTCCATGCGTTCTTTTGAAGCCAATCCTATATCGAAAGACTTAGAGGTTAGCCTAAAATCTGCATTATCTTGCCTTAATAAAGTTCTATATTCTGCTCGAGATGTAAACATTCTATAAGGCTCTTTCGTGCCTTTAGTAATTAGGTCATCAATTAAAACCCCTATATAAGCTTCATCTCTTTGTAAAGTAAATGGGTCTTTTTGCTTCCCTTTAAGGTGCGCATTTATTCCAGCCATTTGACCTTGTGCTGCAGCTTCTTCATAACCTGTGGTTCCGTTTATTTGTCCTGCAAAAAACAATCCTGAAACCAATTTTGTTTCTAGGGAGTGTTTTAATTGTGTTGGTGGAAAATAATCATATTCTATAGCATAACCTGGTCTAAAAAACTTAACATTTTCAAATCCAGCTACTTCTTTTAATGCCTTGTATTGTATATCTTCAGATAAAGAAGTTGAAAATCCATTTATGTAATATTCAACAGTATTCCATCCTTCCGGTTCCACGAAAAGTTGATGCCTATCTTTATCTGCAAATCGGTTTATTTTTTCTTCAATAGAGGGGCAATATCGTGGACCTGTACTTTGTATTGCACCATTAAACATAGGTGATTTCTCAAAGCCTTCTTTTAATAAATCATGAACAGTATTACTGGTATACGACATATAACACAAGCGTTGATTGGTTAGTCGTTTTGTAGATTTTAAATATGAAAACTTTTCAGGATGTTCGTCTCCTGGTTGTTCAAGCATTTTTGAAAAATCTAAAGATCGTCCATCCACTCTAGGTGGTGTTCCGGTTTTCATTCTTCCAGATTCAAAACCTAAATTTAATAGTTCTTCGGTTATTCCTGTAGAAGCTCTTTCACCAGCTCTTCCACCTCCAAAATTTTTATCTCCTATATGGATTATCCCGTTAAGAAAAGTGCCATTTGTTAATACAACAGATTTTGATCTAATTTCTACACCAAGGGAGGTTTTAATTCCAACTATTTTATTGTCTTCAACAATTAACCCTGAAACCATTTCTTGGTAAAAATCTAAATTAGGAGTGTTTTCTAACATATCCCTCCATGTTTCAGAAAAACGCATGCGATCGCTTTGTACTCTAGGACTCCACATAGCAGGTCCCTTAGATTTATTAAGCATTTTAAATTGAATCGCAGTATTATCTGATACAATTCCACTGTATCCACCTAAAGCATCTATTTCTCTAACAATCTGACCCTTTGCAATTCCTCCCATAGCAGGGTTGCAAGACATTTGAGCAATGTTTTGAAGGTTCATTGTTATCAACAAGGTCTTGGAGCCTAAATTAGCAGCAGCAGCAGCAGCTTCAGATCCTGCATGACCTGCTCCAACAACTATAACATCGTATTTATTTGGAAACATATTTTTTTAATTGTTCCACGTGGAACATTTTATTATTCTGGTTTCTTAAAAATTGAGTGCAAATATAATTAATTAACTTAAAACCAGAGTGTTAATGTTCTTTTACTTTGGTTTTCAAGACATTAAACAAAATCACGTGACAAAAGAGCCTCGTTTTCTTTAGAACGCATGGTTTTTGCGTCTTCTTCAGACTTGTCTTTAAATCCGCAAAAATGAAGGACTCCATGAATAATTACTCGATGTAATTCGTTTAAAAAAGTGGTTTTAAACGTTTTTGAATTTTCAAGTACTCTGTCTACGGATATGTAGATGTCTCCATTAATTTGTTTTCCCAAACTATTATCAAAACTTATAATATCGGTTAATGAGTCGTGATTTAAAAACTCAACATTTAATTTATGTAGATATTCGTCATCACAAAATATAAAAGAGACTTCTCCCTCTTCAAATCCTTCAGAGGTGATAATTTTTGTAATCCATTTTGAAATTTGTTCTTCTTGTTGAAGTTTAAAATCAGTTTCAGAATAAAAATTAATCATTGTTCTTTTTAAAATATTCTTGGACCTTTTGCTTGTATTCTTGTTGCAAAGGTAATGCCTCCCTGTTTAATATTTCGGTAGTGTTAAAATATTTTTTTATCTCCTCTGGATTATTAGTAGAAGGGGTTTTAAAATTTGAAAAATTTGTTTTAGATTCCCGTTTCATTTCCTGCCCTTGCTCAAAAGTTGCTTTATCTAATTTTAGAAGTTTATGTTTTAAATTTAACATTTTTTCCAAGGTCTGTTCATTGAAACCTTTGTCTAATAATTGCTGTTCGATTTCTTCCATTTGTCGCAGTAAGTTATTTGCATTTCCCTTGTTACCTAACTGACGAAGTTTGTTTTCTAATTGTTGGCGTAGCATTTGTTGTTCTTTATATATTTCATAAAGCTCTCCGTTCATTTGCTCTCCAAGCCCTTCAGATTCGCCACCTTCCTTTCCACCATCTTTGTTCCCTTTGCTGTTTTTTCCATTTTCTCCTGAACCATCACCATCCCCTTGACCTTCGCCCCGGCCCTCTCCTTCACCTTCCCCTTTTTCACCACTTTTCTTTCCTTTTTTAACTCCTTCCCCCATTTTCTTATTTAGGCCTTCCTGCTTTTCTATAATATCTGGTAGCTGAAAACCTTCGCCCTCGCCTTCTCCTTTGCCTTTTCCACTTCCTTTTCCTGAACTAGGTATACTCATCTGGTTTTGCAAATTACTTAAAACATTACTTAAAAGAATTGCTAGTTCATTTGCGCCTGTAATAGTGTATTGCTGGCTTGAAATTCCTTGTCTCAATTTATTATCAGCAAGCCGTTCTAAACTTTTATCTAAATTGAACAAAACATTTGTAAGGGATTTATTTATTAACCCTCCCATCATAGGTTGTCTTAATGAAAGTGCAAAGATACTGTCGTCTATATGCTCGAAGTTTTGTTTTAAATCGTTTTGAATTATTAATTTTTTTCCAAAAAGAGGGTTCCCGTAATCGATGGTATTAAAGTCTTCCATTAAATCTTCTTGCTCAAAAGAAAACACCACTAAATTGTCAACAATTTGTCGTAACATTTCTAAATCTTCGCCTAAAGATTCCATTTGCCCAGCTTTCATTTTCATTTCCATTTGCTCGCTCATTTTTTTCATTTTTTGAGCTGCTTTTTTTTGATTTTTAGATGCACCAGGTTTATTTTCCTCTTCTAATTTATCTGTGGCTTTTTTCTGTTCTTCTTGAACCTCTTCCTCCTCTTTTTTATCATCTGGAATGTCCATTGGTTCTTTTAGATCTTTATTATCTTTTAGAAGTTCTTCTTTTTCTTTCTTATACTCCTCAAACTTCTTATTAATTTCTTCTTGCTTTTCTTTAGTGTTTTCTTCCTCCGGAGCATCTGCAAGTTTTTCTTGCTCTTCAGCTAACCTCTCAAGCTCTTCTGCAAGTTTTTCAGCTTTTTTAGCTACATAATATCGCTTGGTAAGCTCTACTAATTGCTCTAAGTTTTTTTCTTGGTTCTTATTTTGCTTTGCTAATTTTTCCAACTTTTCGGTAAGCTCTTCTTTCTCAATTTTATCTTGTAGCTTTTCTAATTCTTCTAGTAGTTTTTCGTTTTCTTTTAATTGTTCTTCGTTTTCTTTAAATCGTTCCTCAAGCTTTTCTTTAAAAGGGTCTTCTTCTTCATTTTCTGGTTGAAAGTTTTCTAAATTCTCTTTTAATTCCTTAGAGAAATTTTTCATCATTTCTTCCTGCTGCTGTTGTTTCTTTATAAAGTTTTCTAATTTCTTTTTATCATTCCAGTTCAGCTCCTCCTTTTCTTTTTGATTTTTAGAGAGTTCTTCCAGTTTTTTATCTTGCTCTTTCATATTCTCCAGAGACTTATCCAATCCTTTAATTGTATTTTCTTGATGTTGCAATTGTTCCATTTCAATTTCATCTTTAGTGAGTTTTCTAAAGGAATATATCGCTGATTTACTAGATTTAAAATTATGGATAGCATCATTATCAAAAACCTCAAAATAATATTCGTAAGACACCCCTTCCTTTAATTCGATTTCTCCAGGGAAAGCATATACAAATTGATCAAAATTTGAAGTATTCAGTGGTAATTTGATGGTTTCTTTTAGCGTTTCCTCCCCTAAAGGAAAATATACCAATTGTAATTTTGTGAGCCCATAATCATCTGAAACATTGCCTAAAAAATATACTTTTTGACTACTAGTACTATCTTGTTTGGACTGTACACTAATCTCTGGATATTCGTCGCGAATAACCCCAAGTGTAAAGGATAAGTTTTCGTAATCCTTTAACTCTTTATTAGAGGTTGTAATTGCATAATCTAACTTTCGAAATACCCTTTTATCGAATACAAATCCTTCTTTTTCTGAAGTAAAAAGATAAGAGCTATCCTTTGTTTTTAAAGAAACCTCATCGGTGTTTTTTGTTTTCATTTTCCAATGAACTTTTGTGCCTTCAGGTATAATTGCATTCCCTGTACTATTAAGTGTTTCGTCTTTTTTACCAGTATAGGAAGGATAATCTAAGGCCATTTCAAAAGTAACTAGAGCGGGTGTTTTAATAACATCTAAAATGTAGCTTTTAGAAATAACTGTATTAGCTTTTAAATTAAAGGTTATGGGTTCTTCAAGATTTAAAAAGGTAAATTCAAATAACCCTGGTGATGTGGCAATTAAATAATACGTTTCGTTATTATAAGTAATACTCGCATTTTCTGGAACAACCTCTCCTTGAGTTTTTATTTTTAGTGTAAAACTTTTATTTTCTAATCCTCTTAAGGAATTATTGATAAGAATAAATGAAAATGGAGCTGGTGCTTCATAAGCAGTGTCGTAATTAACAACCCGTTTATAGCTGTTTGAAAATATATCTTTATCCCCTAAAGCACTAAAAAGTAAAAATATAATAACAGGTATTGCTGCATACTTTAAATACTTGCTGTTTTTACTGAGATTAACGGCATGTTTAAAAGGAATTGGCTGTAAGTCTGAAGATTTTTGATCGATACTCGCTAAAAGTAATTCCGATTCTCGCTGATTTTGATTTAACTGAATTACATTTAGTAGCTTATCGCTAACTTCAGGAAAATGATTTCCTATTAATTTAGAAGCCTCTTCATGACTTATCCCTTTTTGTAAATTGAAAATCTTTAACAAAGGATAGGCAATAAATCGTAAAAACAGTCCTGTTTCAACTAAAACAAAGGACCAAAACAAAATGGTTCTTCCAGTGGAATCTAACCATAAGTAGTGCTCTACCAATAAAGTGATTAAAAGATATAGGAGGCCTATGGCGAAAAAAAGAATTGCTCCTTTTATCAATTCGCTTATATAGTACTTTTTAATAAATTGCTCCAGTTTTTGCTGGATGATAGAAAAACTACTCATATATTTTATTGAATACTATACCGAAAATACTATAATCTTTTTTAAAAACCTGTTAATGTTTTTGTAACAATAATTAAACCAAGTTCTGTTTTTTAAAAGCACGTTCATAGTTGTACCTTTGCGCCCTAATAAAAGTATAATTTTCATGTCGAAAAAAGTCAGAGTTCGTTTTGCACCGAGTCCAACAGGGCCATTACATATTGGAGGAGTAAGAACCGCATTATTTAATTATTTGTTTGCAAAAAAACACGGAGGCGATTTTGTGTTGCGTATTGAAGATACCGATCAAACCCGCTATGTAGAAGGTGCTGAAAACTATATTGTAGAAGCCTTAAACTGGTTAAACATTCCTTTTGATGAAGGCGTTGATAAAGAGGGTAAATTTGGGCCATATCGCCAAAGTGAGCGCAAACACTTATATAAAGAATATGCAGATCAATTAATAGCTTCAGGTAACGCTTATTATGCTTTTGATACTTCAGAGGAACTTAATGCTATGCGAAAAGAATATGAGGTAGAAAAAAAGACATTTATTTATAATTGGCATAATCGTAAAAGTTTAAACAATTCATTAGCGCTTTCTTCTGAAGAAGTAAATAGCAAACTCGAAGCTGGTGAAAATTATGTCATCCGATTTAAAACACCTATCAACGAAATCCTTCAGTTAAAAGATATTATTAGGGGGAATGTTCAAATAGACACCAATGTTTTAGATGATAAGGTTTTGTTTAAAAGTGATGGGATGCCTACTTATCATTTAGCGAATATTGTTGACGACCACCTTATGGAAATAAGCCATGTAATTCGTGGTGAAGAATGGTTGCCATCTATGGCTTTGCACATTTTATTATACAGTTCATTAGGTTGGAACGCACCAGAATTTGCACACTTACCATTGATTATGAAGCCTGTGGGGAAAGGAAAGTTAAGCAAGCGAGATGGGGATAAAATGGGCTTTCCTGTATTTCCGATAGAATGGAAAACAGCAGAAGGAGATCTGTTTTCGGGATATAGAGAAGATGGCTATTTACCAGAAGCTGTGATAAATATGTTGGCATTATTAGGTTGGAATCCTGGTACGGAGCAAGAAATATTTAGCTTAGATGCGTTAATTGAAGCCTTCGATTTAAGTAGAGTTAATAAAGCAGGAGCTAAGTTTGACCCTGATAAAACCAAATGGTTTCAAAACCATTATTTACAAGAACAATCCAATGAAGAGTTGGTTGAATTATTTTTTCCTATTTTAAATGATAAATTAGATGTCATTCAGAGCATTGGCGAAGAATCTCAAGAGATTTCTCGTTATACTAGAAATGACAATGAACTACTTATTAAAATTGTAGGTTTATTAAAAGAACGCGCCACTTTTGTTTCAGACTTATGGGAATTGGGCGATTTCTTTTTTATTGCTCCAGAATTATATAATGAAAAAGCTTCTAAAAAAGCATTTAAAGAAGATACTCCTGAAATTCTAAAAAAGGTAGTAGCGCTTTTAAAGGAAACAAATGGATTTTCTTCCAAAGAAATTTCAGAAAAAATAAAAGGGTGGGTTACGGCTCAAGAAATGGGTTTTGGAAAAGTAATGATGCCACTTCGACTTGCTTTGGTTGGTGAAATGAAAGGACCTGATGTATTTGATATCGCTTCCATTTTAGGAAAGGAAGAAACTATTTCTAGAATAGAAAAAGCAATAGAATATATGGGCTAGATAAAGTGTATAATCTTTCTAAAAATACACAACCAATGCAAAGATTATGTTACTACTATTTCCTTTAAAATCGGTGTTTTCTAAATCTTTATCGTTTAGTTTTCCCAACATATTGGTAACGCCATATTGATATTGAACAGTGGCCCTAAAGCTCTCAAGTCCTCCAGTTATTCCACCAGCTACTAAGAAATTAACTGGAGAGATGTCTTCTATATCTGTAGCTTTTAATGTATCGTATCCATCCAAAATATAATCTTCATACCTTTCAGAATCTACTTTCATTTTACCATTAACATTTAATACGGGTCCAAATTCTAGACTTAAATGGTGTTTTATGATATTATAACTTCCTAAAAAGTTTATTTGAACCGACGGTATCGTGTATTCTATATATTGAGTGTCAGTAAATGATGTAGGGTTACTTCCAAGAACTTCAACTTTAGTGTTAAGGAAATTAAGCCCATAAATCAAATCAAAGTTATTTCTAAAAGCACCACGCGTAGTAAACCCAAGCATAAGTCCTCCAGTCTGTTTTGTGGTTAAATCTGATGTTGAAATATCGAAAAGGGAATATCCAGCTGTTAGTCCAAGTCGATTATAATGATCAAAATTTCGTTGAGAAAAAGCTTGTTGAATAAATAAAAATGTAAGAATAACGAAAATTATTTTTTTAAGACTCATAAATTAAGTGGGTATTTAAGGTGACTAAAATAGCTTTATTTTCGTATCTTCAACAATGTAATAACTAAATAAAATTGTAAATATTATGAGTAATTTAATTGGCCTACCCATCCTTATTGTTTTAGGGTTGTTTTTATTGTTTCAAGTATTCTTTATGGTAAAGCAACAAACTGCTGCTATTGTTGAGAATTTTGGAAAATTTTCAAGTATTCGAACCTCAGGCTTGCAATTAAAAATTCCAATTGTACAGCGGATTGCAGGAAGAATAAATTTAAAAATTCAGCAACTGGATGTAATGGTAGAAACGAAAACAAAGGACGACGTTTTTGTAAAGCTTAAAATATCAGTTCAGTTTCAAGTAATAAGAGAAAACGTTTACGATGCTTTTTATAAGTTACAAAGCCCACATGATCAAATTACTTCGTATGTGTTTGATGTGGTTCGTGCTGAAGTTCCAAAAATGAAATTAGATGATGTTTTTGAAAGAAAAGATAATATTGCTATAGCAGTAAAACGAGAATTAAACGAAGCCATGATTAATTATGGTTATGATATTATTAAAACCTTAGTAACCGATATAGACCCAGATGTTCAGGTAAAAGAAGCAATGAATCGTATTAATGCAGCTGAACGTGAAAAAGTCGCTGCAGAATATGAAGCAGAAGCATCGCGTATAAAAATTGTTGCTAAAGCTCGAGCTGAAGCCGAAAGTAAACGACTGCAAGGGCAAGGTATCGCAGACCAACGTCGTGAAATAGCACGTGGATTAGAAGAAAGTGTAGATGTATTAAATAATGTGGGTATCAACTCTCAAGAAGCATCAGCATTAATTGTGGTAACACAACATTATGATACTTTACAATCCTTGGGTGAAAAAACCAATTCTAATTTAATACTAATGCCTAATAATCCACAAACAGGATCTAATATGTTAAATGAAATGATAACTTCATTTGCTGCAAGTAATCTTTTGGGAGAAGAAATGAAAAAAGAAAATGAAGCAAAAGGAATAGTAAATAAGAAAAGAAAACCAAATTCTCCTCCTAAAGAAGATTTTGAATATTAAGAAGTTTTAAAAAGGATGTTTTAAAAAAAACATCCTTTTTTAGTTTATAGGTTTTTTGCTTCGTTTACCAAAACTTCATTTTTATCTTCTAAAGCCTTGTTGATGAACTCTTTTATTTCTTCGTTTCTTTCTTGTCCGTCTTTTAATAAAACGCCTAAGCTAATCATCGTAACTATTCGGGTTCCTGCTTTTTTCACAGCTGTTCCAAATAAAGGTTGAAGTTCTTCGTAAGTAATTTTTTTAGCTAGTTCTTGTATTTGAGCTTTTACCTCTTCTTGTTTTTCAGTAGGGAACTTTGTGAACTTTTTTCCAAATTTCATGATTTCATTTATAGGTGAAATTTGAGGTTTATTTTGTTGTACTACTTGTTTTTGAATAGGATTCTTTTTGGCCCAGGAATCTTTCAACCCAACTGTTTTATTAAATACGATGTTTTTAGAAGTACTATCAATATCCACATTAAAATAACCTAAACGCTGAAACTGGTACTGCTCTCCTATTTGAGCTTTAGATAAGCTAGGCTCAATAAACGCGTTAATTACTTTTAAAGAATTAGGATTAATAAATTCCATAAAACTCTTGTCTTTATGATTGTCTGGAGCTTTATCTATAAATAATCTATCGTATTCCCTAACTTCAACTTTTACAGCATGTTTTATTGACACCCAATGCAAAGTGCCTTTTACTTTTTTAGATATATCCTTAGAATACGTGCACTGTACTTCTATTATATTTCCTTGATCATCTTTAACTACGTTTTCAGCTTTTATAATATAAGCGCTTTTTAAACGTACTTCACCACCTAGTCTTAATCTGAAGAATTCATCTCCAGCCTTTTCTTTAAAATCATCTTTTTCAATAAAAAGCTCTTTAGAAAAAGGCACTTTACGCATTCCGGTTCCATCAACAACAGGGTTGTTTTCAGTTTCAAACCATTCTTCTTTTCCTTCAGGATAATTGGTGATTGACAGTTTTAAAGGATTTAAAACAGCCATTACACGAGGTGCTTTCTTATTTAAATCCTCTCGAATACAAAATTCTAATAAAGAAACATCTATTACATTTTCACGTTTTGCCACCCCTACAGCGCTGATAAACTTTTTAATTGCAGCTGGAGTATATCCTCTCCTTCGTAAACCAGAAATAGTAGGCATTCTAGGATCGTCCCAACCATTAACTATATTTTCTTCTACCAGTTTAAGCAATTTTCGTTTGCTCATAATCGTATAACTTAGGTTTAGTCGAGCAAATTCACGTTGTTTTGGTGGATTTAGATATTTCTTAGAGCTGTAATTAATAACTTCATCTCTAAACCAATTATAAAGCTTTCTATGGGGTTTAAACTCTAAAGAGCATAATGAGTGTGAAATTTGTTCTATATAGTCACTTTCGCCGTGTGTCCAATCATACATCGGATAAATACACCAATCGTCTCCTGTTCTATGGTGTGATTTTTTTAATATTCTATACATTAACGGATCACGCATTAACATATTTGGATCTTCCATGTCTATTTTAGCACGAAGAACATAGGTTCCTTCATCAAACTCTCCATCTTTCATTCTTTGGAATAAGTCTAAGTTTTCTTCCACAGATCGATCGCGAAATGGGCTATTGGTTCCCACTTGTGTTGGTGTCCCCTTTTGAAGCCTCATATCCTCGCTAGATTGGGAATCTACATAAGCCTTACCTTCTTTTATTAAAAGTATAGCCCAATCGTAAAGTTGTTGAAAATAATCTGAAGAATACAATTCTTTATCCCATTGATAACCCATCCAAGCAATATCTTCTTTTATGGCATCTACATACTTCTGCTCTTCTTTTGCTGGGTTGGTATCATCGAACCTAAGATTAACAGGAGCGTTATATTTTTCTCCTAATCCAAAACTAATCCCAATAGCTTTTGTGTGGCCTATATGTAAAAACCCATTAGGTTCTGGGGGAAAGCGAAAGCGTAAATTTTCTTTCGGCATCCCGTTAGTTAAATCTTCTTCTATAATGTGTTCAATAAAATGAAGAGGTTCTGTTGTTTTTGACATAATTATCCTTTAATAAGTTCTACTTTTGTGTTTAAAGTTGAAGTTAATACGATACCACAACTAGTGCGGTATGCAAAAATAGTTGAAATGAGTACGATACGACTAAAAAATATAAAAATTTATGCTTTCCATGGTTGTATGATGGAAGAAGGGCAAATAGGTTCAGATTATCTAGTAAATCTTAAGGTTAGAGCTGATTTAAATAAAGCTCAGAAGTCAGACGAATTACAGGATACTGTAGATTATGTCTTGCTTAATAAAATAGTGAAAGATGAAATGGCTATTCGATCCAAGCTTTTAGAACATGTTGGAAAACGAATAGTAGACAGAATATTTACTTCTATTTCAATGGTAAGCACTGTTAATATAACTGTTGCTAAAGTTAACCCTCCAATTGGCGGTGATGTTTCTGAAGTAAGCGTAACAATAGTTGGAAAAAGATAAATTGTATTTAATTTGATAAAGTTCGAGTTTATATTTTATATTTGCATCTCTTAAAAGATTCCTGCCTTTGCAAGTAATAATGGCGTCGTGGCCGAGTGGCTAGGCCGGGCTCTGCAAAAGCTCTTACAGCGGTTCGAATCCGCTCGACGCCTCAAAAAAACCTCTTGTTTACCAAGAGGTTTTTTTATTCTATAGTTTTTATTGATTTAAAAACGTGATTTTCTTTTTATTGTGGCTTAATAGAACTAGAAGTTTTTTTCTAAAAACAGTTTAAGTTCTATATCAAAAACTTGCATCGTATTACTACTCCAATTAGAGTGTCCTTCATTAAAAACAAGTAATTTATTAGGTATTCTATTTCTATTTAATTTTTCTTCTAATAGTTCAGCGTTCTCTATTGGCACTTTAACATCATTTGTTCCATGAAAAATAATTGTTGGGCTAGTTCTTCTGTTAATTTGGAATAATGGGCTTATTTCTAAATTTATACCATAAGAATATGAGTAATAATTTTTATCAACTAATAAATCAAATAAATAATCAAAATCTGGATCATCTTGAAAAACAGTATGTGTGAAATCTGTAGGACCGGATATACTACAAACCGTTTTAACACGATCAAGCTTATCAAAAGTGTTGTCATACATTAACGCTAATTGTGCCCCAGCACTTTTTCCAAGTAGTGTAAATTCTGGAATTATATGATATACCTCTTGGTTAGAAGTTAATTCATTTAAAACTAAATCGATATCATTAAACTGATTTGGAAAGGCAAAATTATTGTCATTTGCCAATACATAATTCATGTTTACAATAGTGTAATTAGGGTTGGTGCTTTGAATTCTTACTAATAATTCCTCCATAGAGCTTTTGTCTCCATTCATCCAGCTTCCGCCATGTATAAGAACAATAACTTTTGTTTTAATTATAGTAAGAGAATTTATTGGTGAATAAATGTCGAAAGTTTGTTCTGGGCTTGAACCATAACTTATTTCCCTTGTTATTTGATAATTATTATTGTTATTTGATTTATTTAATTCTAAATTATTAACATCTAATACTTCTTTGTTTAAATCGTTTTTAGTGCAAGAAATAAACGCTAAAGAAACTATTAAAAATATTAGAAATAAATTTTTCATAAATTTTATTACAATTATTAAAGGTACAAAAATATATATACTTTAAGATTTATATGATATGTGATGTTGTTTTGCTAAAAGTTAAATAATTATTTTATAGTTTCTGTAGTTCTGGGAATTCTATCCATTCCTTTTTGAAGCTTATCTGGAAATATACCTTGTAATAATAATAATACCCCAAAACCTATTATTAATATGCTTACCCATTTTTTTGTTTTGATAATAAATCGAGGAGTAAGATTATTTTTTAGTTTTTTAGCAAGGAATATTTTAAATAAATCGGTAAGAAATAAGGTAACTAAAACGGTGGTTAAAAATAAAAAAACTCCATTATTTTGAGTAGTGATCGCTTGTGCAATAACTATAGTGGCAATCCAAGCTGCTAATACTCCAAAGTTTACAAAGTTTAATAGAAAGCCTTTTAAAAAAAGTCCTCCATGGTTTTTTTTAGTATTAACAGAGTAGTGTTCCCTAACAATTTTTATAAAAGATTTTGCTGTTCGTATATAAGATATTACTCCAAAAGCAATTAAAACTACTCCTCCAAAAATTAATAACCCCGGGTCATCTTTTACTTTTTCTAGTATCATACTAGTACTAAAAAAAGCGATTAGGATAAATATAATATCTGAAAAAATAGCGCCTAAATCAAAGAAAACAGCTGCTTTAAAACCTTTAGTAATACTAGTTTCTATTAAAGTAAAAAACACTGGGCCTATTGCAAATGCAAGAAGAAAACCATAAAAAGCCGCGTATAATAAACCATCGAACATAGTTGTACAAAAGTACTAAATACTTTGTTCTTGATTTATTTATATTATTTATTCTTCAACATCTTCTTTACTACCTAACATTTCAAAGTCTAATTGTTTTCTAACTAGATCTGCATTCTTAACGCGCACATAAACCTCATCTCCTAATTGGTATACTTTTTTAGATTTATCTCCAACTGCAGCAAATTCTTCTTTATGAAAAACATAATGATCGTCTTTCATATCTTGTAGTCGGACCATTCCTTCACATTTATTACTCACTATTTCTATATAAATTCCCCAGTCTGTAACACCAGAAATAACGCCTAAGAAATTATTGTCTTTATGATCAGACATGTATTTTACTTGCATGTACTTTATACTTTCTCTTTCTGCTCTAGCCGCTAATCCTTCCATTTCACTACTATGCGCACATTTATCTTCGTATAGTTTACTGTCTGTAGATTTTCCTTTATCTAAATAATGTTGTAATAATCGATGTACCATTACATCTGGATATCTTCGTATTGGAGATGTAAAGTGCGTATAATAATCGAAAGCTAATCCGTAATGTCCAATATTATTAGTGGTATAAACAGCTTTACTCATAGATCGAATAGCAAGGGTATCTACTAAATTTTGCTCTTTTTTCCCTGATACATCTTTTAATAATTTATTTAAAGATGCAGAAGTAGATTTTCTGTCTCGTGTATCAAGTTTGTAGCCAAATTGTCTAATTATATTTTCTAAAGCCGCTAGTTTTTCATCGTCTGGCTGATCATGAACTCTATACACAAATGTGTGTTTTACCGATTGCTTTCCAATAAATTCAGCTACACTACGATTTGCTAATAACATAAACTCTTCTATTAGTTTATTAGCATCTTTACTTTCTTTAAAATAAACCCCTTCTGGGTTATTATTTTCATCTAAATTGAATTTAACTTCCACTTTATCAAAGGATATTGCACCAGAACTCATTCGTTTTTTACGAAGAATTTTAGCAATCTCATCCATTTTTAAAATAGCTTCAGATATCTCTTTCTTTACTTGATAACTTTTTCCTGTGATGGAGATATTATTAGGAATTTCATGAATTAAATCCTCTTCGTTTTCAATTACATATTGCGCTTCTTCATATGCAAACCGAGCATCACTATAAGTAACTGTTCTACCAAACCATTTATTTATTACTTCTCCTTTGCTATTCATTTTAAAAACCGCAGAAAAGGTAAATTTTTCTTCATTTGGTCTTAACGAACAAGCATTATTAGATAAGACTTCTGGTAACATAGGCACCACCCGATCTACTAAATAAACAGAAGTTGCACGTTCATAAGCTTCATCATCTAAAATAGTTCCTGGTACTAAATAATGAGATACATCTGCAATATGAATTCCTATTTCATAAGTATCGTTATCTAAAATTTTAAAAGATAATGCATCATCAAAATCCTTAGCATCTTTTGGATCAATAGTAAAAGTTAAGTCTTTACGCATATCGCGTCTTTTCTTAATTTCCTCTTTATGTATTTTAGTATCTATATTGTTAGCATATTCTTCTATTTCTTTCGGAAATTCATAAGGCAGTCCATATTGTGCTAAAATAGAATGGATTTCTGTATTATGATCTCCAGGTTTACCAAGTACTTTTATTACATTTCCATAAGGAGAATCTGCTTTTTCTGGCCAATCCACTAAAGAAACCAACACTTTTTCTCCGTTTTTAGCATTATTTATATTTCCTTTTGGAATAAATATATCGGTATACATTTTAGCATCAGAACATACAACAAAAGCAAAACGTTCTTGTATTTGTATTACACCAACAAACTCCGTACGTTTTCTTTGAATAATTTTTGTTATTTCTCCTTCTTGTTTACCACCTTTTCTTCTTTTAAAAACATATACTTCTACTATATCTCCATTTAGAGTGTGATTTAAATTTTTGTTGTTGATAAAGATATCTTCTTCTAAATCATCAACAATAATATAAGCTTGTCCTCTTGAAGTAACATCTGCAACTCCAGTATAATAATTTTTTGAGGCTTTAATAATATATTTTCCTCTTTCTATTTCTTCAATTTTATCTTCTAATTGAAGTTTCTTTAATCGTTTAATAATTAAATTTCTAGTACTCGTATCTCTAACACCTAGGCTAGATGCTATTTGTTTGTAGTTTATTGGGTTTGAATTTTCTTTCCTTAAAATAGTAAGGATACTTTGGGTAAGATTGTTTGTATTAGAATTATTTCGCCTCTTATTTCTTTTCGACATTGTTTAATTTTATTAATTGTAAATGTAAGACTTATAAATGTATAGAGATATTATTAAATTATTATCTTAGAGTTATTAAATGTTAAACGACATGGAAGACTTTATAACTGTTGCTCGATTTACTTTTCCTAGCGATTATGCTGTTTTAGAGCTATTGCTTCAACAAGAAGAAATACGATATGTCTTTTTAAATGAAACTGTAATTAATATTCTTCCTTTTCATTCTAACGCTTTCGGAGGAATTAGACTGCAAGTTCATCTGGAAGATAAAGAGAAAACTATTAAAATAATTAACGATTTAGATAAGTCTGCTTCCTTGAAAATAGTATAGTTTTTTTGTTATCAACATATATTATATAATACTATTTGTTTTTAATAAATTTTAAAATAAAAATAGTGCTTATTATAGCTTGTTAATAGTTACTATAACTTTTTTACTATTTGTTTTGATTTTGAGTTAAAACAAGTTTATATAGATTTATCAACAGTAAATGAACTAGTTTCTTCTCTGAAAAATAAGTATATAGATTATTAGATTAACAGTTGTAAACAATGTTTATAAACATAGGTTTTTTAATAAGTATTTTATTTTATTTAGTTGAAAACCTACTTTTATTAACAGATAACTTTTCTAAAATTTAAGGCTAACTAATTTGCTTAATAAAATTAAAAAAGCCTATGAAAATTTTAATTCAATAATCAAAATTTAATTATTGAAATTTGATTAACAATTATCAACAGTTTGTTAACGGATAGAAATAATAAAGTTATTATTGATTATATCTAATATCTTTGCAAAAACAATCTTCTCATGAAAATAGCAATAGGAAACGATCACGCAGGTCCAGAGTATAAAAAAGCAATTATAGATTTATTAACAAGTAAGGATATTCTTGTAAATAATTATGGAACCGATACTTTTGATAGTGTAGATTATCCAGACTTTATCCATCCAGTAGCTGAAGATGTAGCTACAAATAAAGTAGATTTAGGAATTATAATTTGTGGATCTGGTAATGGTGCTGCAATGACTGCTAATAAATATCAAAAAGTGCGTGCTGCATTATGTTGGACTAAAGAAATAACAGAACTAGCACGATTACATAACGATGCTAATATTTTAAGCATTCCTGCTCGTTATACAAGTATCCCACAAGCTGTTGCTATGGTAGAGGTATTTTTAAACACCAAATTTGAAGGAGGGCGACACCAAAATAGAGTAGACAAAATACCTTGTTCTTAAAAAATGGGACATTCCCATTCACATAATCATTCTCACAGCCATGATCATAGGGATCTAAAAGGAAAGAAACTTTTATTTACTATTGTATTAAATATTATTATTACCATAACTCAGGTAATTGGTGGTTTAATTTCTGGTAGCCTTTCTTTATTATCGGATGCACTTCATAATTTTAGTGACGTTGTATCTCTTATTATAAGTTATATAGCAGATTTATTTGCAAAAAAAGACGCTTCATTTAAAAGAACATTTGGTTATAAAAGAGCTGAAATTATTGCAGCTTTTGTAAACTCTGCTACCCTTATTATTGTTGCATTTTATTTAGTTTATGAAGCAATTGTTCGCTTTTTTAATCCTCAAGAAATTGAAAGTGGACTCGTAATATGGTTGGCACTTTTAGCAATTTTTGCAAACGGTTTTAGTGTACTTTTATTAAAAAGTGAAGCTAAGGAAAATATGAATATGCGATCTGCCTACCTTCATTTATTTACAGATATGGCAGCATCTGTAGCGGTTTTTGTAGGCGGTTTATTAATGAAATATTTTCAATGGTTTTGGGTAGATAGTTTACTTACCATATTAATTGCAGTATATCTTTTATATATGGGTTACGATTTATTAAAAGCTTCATTTAAAGTGTTAATGTTATTTACTCCTGAGGATATCAATCTAGAAAAAATTAACAAGTCCATTTTACAAATTCCTGAAATTAAAAACTTACACCATATTCATATTTGGCAATTAAATGAAGACGAAGTACATATGGAAGCTCATGTAGATTTTTATAAAAATATCACCTTAACCGAATTTGAAAAAGCTTTAACTAAAATAGAGGAAATTCTATTTAATGATTTTGGTATTAATCATATAAATATTCAACCAGAGTTTCAGAAATGTGATTCAAAGGATATTGTAGTTCAGGATTAAATTGTCATTCCGACATAGCGATTTTATTGAGCAACGAGGAATTTCAATAATTTTAATTTAATTAAAGATTCTTCAGTTGTACCTCCTTCTGAATAACACATACAAATATGAAAATAAACGTAAAAACATTTGAGCAACTCGCAAATAAAGAACTCTACGAAATTTTACAACTTCGGTCTGAAGTTTTTGTAGTAGAACAAGATTGTGTATATCAAGATATAGACGGAAAAGATGATAAAGGACTTCATATTATAGGCTCAAAAGAAGGTGAAATAGTTGCTTATACTCGTTGTTTTAAACCAGGGGATTATTTTAAAGAAGCTTCTATTGGGAGAGTTGTTGTAAAAAAATCACAACGAAAGTATAAATTTGGAAACGACATAATGAATGCTTCTATTGAAGCTATTAAAAACCATTATAATACTAGCCTTATAAAAATATCTGCTCAATGTTATCTAGATAAATTTTACACCAACCTTGGTTTTAAAGCCATAGAGGAAGGATATTTAGAAGACGGAATTCCACATATTGCAATGATAAAAAGCGGTGAACTATCTTAATTTTACCACTGTACCATAAGCTAATATTTCTGACATACCTTGCATCACCATAGAAGTAGTTAAACGGATATTAATTATTGCGTCTGCTCCCATTTTCTCAGCATCTTGTTGCATTCTAAACATTGCTTGTTCTCTTGCTTGTGCTTGTAATTTAGTGTATTCTTCAATTTCTCCACCTACTAAACTTTTTAAACCAGCAAAAAGATCTCGACCAACATTTCTTGCTCGCACAGTACTACCTCTAGCAATTCCTAAAATTTCAATTACCTCTTTGTTTGGTATTTTATCAGTTGTAGATAGTATCATTTCTTTATTTTTATAAATTATTTTTTCTCTTCATATATAATTATTTGCAAGCCATCTGGATCTTTAAGGTATAAATATTTTGATCCCCATGGACGATCAACAGGCCCTCGTGCTTTCCATAATTTTTGCAATCGTTCTACCCAAAACTCCATAGAACCTGTTTTAATCTGTAGATCTATTTTATCATTAAGAAAGGGTTTTTTAAAAGATGGATTAAAATAACTATGCTTAGGCTCTATTTCTGAAACTTCAATAAAGGCATTACTTTCTTCAGAACCAATTCTTAAAATACATCCACGAGATCCATTTTCATCATCGTACTCTTCAACGATATTAAATTGTAATACTGAGGAATAAAACTGTATGGAAGCGTCAAAATCTCTAACCCTTATTGTTGTTTTTAAATTTACTAAATCCCCCATTTATCTAGTCTAAATTATTAATAACACTTTTCATTTTTTCTTGTACTTCTAAAGCAAAACCTCCTAAAGCATCATTATTAACAGCACCCATAGAAGCAATTGGATCAACAGCTGAAACCTCAATATCTCCATTTTCATGTTCTTCAACAATAATATTACAAGGTAGAAACACCCCAATTTTATCTTCAGCTAATAATGCTTTGTGTGCAAAATGTGGATTACAGGCTCCTAAAATTCTATATTTTTTAAAATCCACATCTATTTTTTCTTTAAATGCTTTTTGGATGTCAATTTCGGTTAAAACTCCAAATCCTTCTGATTTAAGTATTGCAGTGGTTTGTTCGATAACAGCATCAAAATCTTTACTTTTTACAATCTTATTAAAATAATAACTCATCGTTTTATTTTTTTATAATTTTTCTTATACCCTAAAGTTACGGATATAGAGGAGAAAAAAATAAAATTTCGATTGGATTTATTTATCTAAAGATTTAACATCTTTATTAAAAGGAATGGTGAGTTGTACCAAAATATTTTCATCATCGGTATGGTCTGAGGAATCCAATCCATATTTTATTTTATTTGGGTCATCATACACAAAAGTTCCAAAGATTCGGTCCCAAATAGAAAGCACATTTCCATAATTACTATCGGTCCAGGGCAACTGATAATGATGATGAAATTTATGCATATTTGGAGAAACTATTACATAACTTAAAGCCTTATCTAACTTTAAAGGCAGCGAGATATTTGCATGATTAAAATAGGTAAACGGAATGGTTAACATTCTATAAAAAAAGTAATAGGCTATTGGCATTCCCATTACTAAAATTACGGATAACGCAAAAGTTTCTCTAATCATAAAATCTAAAGGATGGTGACGTGTTCCTGTGGTAACATCTACATGTTTGTCGGTATGATGTGTAATATGAAGTCTCCACATCCACCGTACCTTGTGTAATAAAAAATGCACTAAATATTGGGAAGTAAAGTCCAATACCAACACAGAAATTAAAAGTTTTATCCAAACGGATGCTTCAAAAAGATTAAGGATACCAAAACCAGAATTAGATAACCATTCATTTATAACGGTTAATATTATTCCAAAGGCAGCATTTATAATTACAACAAATAATAATAAAACTAAATTCGTTTTAGCATGCTTCCATTTACTTTTTGGTTGAGCGTAAAAAGAATAAACCCCTTCTAATATCCAAAAGAAGCTTAAAAAAAAGATAATCCAAACCGCTTTACCCCATACTGGCATGGTTTCAAAAAATTCAAGAAATGACTGCATAAATTATTTTAATATTTTACTATATTTTTTTGGGTCGTTTAACACCTCTACCGCTTCAATTATCTCTGGACTATTTTTTAAATGATAATTGTACATCCCTTCCCGATAAAAATAACGCTTTAAAATCTCATCTTTTAGTAAGGTAGTAATTTCACCTTTTTTATCTACTAAAGCTTTTTCTTTTGCAGCATCAATATCACTCATTAACCTGCTATACGCTTCTTTTATTTCTTTATCGATATGTTCAGTTTCCGCCTTTCGAAGCGCCTCTGCGAATTCCTTTTCCGTATCTGTTTCATATTCAAAATTATTCTTTTTTAAGAATTGTAAAAAATCCTGAAAATCAGTTTCAGAAAAATCAAAGGCATTCCAATCTTTTAGGGAATGTGAATAATAATAATTAGTTGCATAATCGAAAATTCCACGATCTTTTAATAATGCAGTGGTAATTGGACTAAACTTTGCAGATTCAATTTCTATATCTGGAAGAATTCCACCACCATCATAAACAGTTCTACCTCCTTTTGTTTTAAAGGCATTATACTCTTTTGGATTCAAACGGATTGGGTCTCCATTCTCATCACGATTCCAATAATCCAGCGCTTGTATACAACGACCACTTGGGGTATAATATCTTGATATGGTAACTTTTAATTGTGTTCCGTAAGTAAGCTTTTTAGGACGTTGTACCAAACCTTTACCGAAGCTACGTGCACCAATAATTACCGCACGATCTAAATCTTGTAGGCCTCCAGAAACAATTTCGCTAGCCGAAGCACTTCGCCCATTTACTAGAACAACTAATGGGATTTCTGTATCTATAGGAGCTAGCCTTGTTTTATAGGTTTTGTTATACTTTTTAATAACCGACTTTGTAGTTGTAATCACTTCACCCTTTGGAACAAATAAGTTAACCACACTTATAGCTTGATTAAGTAAACCACCAGGATTTCCTCGTAAATCTAAGATGATTTTGGTAGCGCCTTGAGACTTTAAGTCTTCTAAAGCTGCTTTGGTTTCAATAGTTGTTTTCTGATTGAACCTAGAAAGCACAATATATCCAATATCCGTATTTATTAACTTATAAAACGGTACCGCATGAACATCTATTGCTCCACGAGTAAGTGATGTTGTTTCGGTTTTTCCTTGCCTAGTATAGGATAATTCTACCACAGAGTTGGCTGCGCCTTTTAATAATTCAGTTTTATCCCCTTCAAATTCAGAAAGAATAATATCCCCAATCTTAATAATTTCATCTCCAGCTTTTAGACCAGCATTATCTGCAGGAAAACCTTTAAAAGGCTCTACTATAATAACCTTATTGTCTTTAGAGTTAACGGTTGCTCCAATACCTGTATACATCCCCGAATTATTAATACGAGCGTCTTCCACCTCTTGTTCGTTCCAAAAAACAGTATAAGGGTCTAAATCTTTCAACATGCCCTTAATTGCCTTATCCATAAGAACCGAAGGAGTTGTTTCGTCCACATAATTCATATTCAACTCCTTGTAAAGCGTAGTGAATATTTCTATTTGTTTTGCAATTTCAAAAAAATCGCCTTTAAAACTCATGGTAGTAAACAAGAGTCCTAAAGCCAGAACAGGAACTAATATTTTCTTTTTCATGCCTAATGCCCTATTAGCAGGGTAACTATTTTAATTTATTTTGTCTAGAATCTTTTCCATTGCTATTTTAATGGACTCATAAGGTAATTTATCTTTACCAAGGTATAAAAAGAATAGGGTAAATTCTGAATCCTCTTCGCTTTTTAACAAATGTTTTTGAAGTCTATAAGCTTCTCTTAGCTGTCTTTTTATCCTATTTCTGTCTACCGCATTTTTAAAATTCCTTTTTGGAACCGCAAACCCAGCTTGTGTTTTTTTAAAGTTTACCATTGGAAGATAAAACACTTTTATAGGAAATTTTGAAAACGATTTTCCCTCTTTAAAAAGAAGTTCTATGGTTTTTTTACTTTTGAGTTTTTCAGATTTTGGAAAGCGAAAATTCATGGAAGTAAAAGTAAGTAATCTGAAAGAGTATTGGTTCTTATTTAAAATCCAATATCTAAATCTAATCTAATTCTATTTCCTGTCTCTTTTGATATTCCAAACGGAATTAATTGTTCCACCATAAAGCACCTTACTTTTAACCTAAAGTTTTTACGAATTAAATAGGCGGCATTTAACTCTAAGCCTTTAAAATTACTCAGCCTACCATCTGGAGAACCATAGGAAGAGTAATCCCAACGGACCCAATCGTTTTGAGCTAAGAAATCTACTATGGCATATTTTTCAATATAACTAAAGGTAGTACCAACAGCCCAATCTCCTCGAGTTTTTAATTTTCCTATACCAATAGATGCAACGACTCCCTGTTTTTGATTTTTAAATGATATTGGAATAGAATCGTAACGATTTAAATTTTCTAAATTATGATAATAATCCAATCCAACTATTATATTTGGTTTTTCAATTATTGTTGCATTAGTTCCAATTTGAAGAATGGAATAGTCTAAATAATATGTTTCATTTCCATCAGGAATATTAGGCATCTCATGAAAATAATAAAAAGACGGAAACACTGTGAGTTTTTTATTAATATGAGAAGTAACCACCTGAAACCCCTGAAAATATTGATCTTGATCGAAAGTAGTTCCTGAAGTTCCTAAAATAAAATGACCTCCATTTAACTGAAGTGACTGTATGAATGAATTTTCAAAAGGAATTAATCCGCTTATAAAAACACCATCCGGAAACACATTATCGCTCCAAAATAATTCGTTTTGTTTTACGAAAGGGAAAGTGTTTTTTCCCAACCAACCAGAAATTTTTTTATAATGTGCTTTAAAATATAGCTTTTCAAAACCGATAGGGATTGTGCTAAATTCCTTAAACCCTTCTCCCAAAGTTAAATGTGGGTCCTGTTGTTTTTCTCGAAACCCTGTTCTAATTCGCATTCCAAATTCAGCCCATTCTATGAGTTGATAATTCATTCCGAAGCGAAAGCGATACCTTAAACGAGAACGATTGTCACGGTATGTACCATCTGATTTACGAGAATTCCAATCCTGCTCTATTCTAAACCTAAAATCACCTGTAAATGTCACCCTTTTCATCTTTATTGAATCTGTTTGAGAATATAGAAAAGGAGAACTTAATAGTAAGAAAAAAAAGTATAAAATTAGATATTTTAGAAACATTATAAGACCAAATAGTCTTATAAATTTACAAGATTAAAACAAGGTGACCAAAAAAATAAAAAAGTATCTTTATTTTAAACCATAAATAAAATCCATATCTGGTTTTTCAGTGTAATAATAATGAATCCAGATATAAACATGATTAAATAAAGCAATTAGTAGTGCAGCTTTAGAAAGAAACAAGAATCCTGGAACCCATAAAATAAAAAAACCAAAAACGTACATACCATTGGATGTATATTTAAAAATTCCTTTACTAACCATAGGAAATGATTTTGCTTTTTCTGGCTCAAAATGATCTATCCCAAAAGCTCTATCCATTCCAAAATATTTTTTTACAGAATAAAATAAATATACAGCAGGGATAAATAAAATTATAGATATAAGGTAACCAACATAAGGGTTTATAGCGAAAGTATTGGCGTTTGAAATCGCTAAAAGAGTTAATGTAATAGGTCTTGATAAGATTAATATTGCAAAACCGACCTTATAATAAACAAAGCCCTTTTTGCCGAATGAATTTGAAATTGTTTGAGAATACAATTCTAATCGCCAACAGACTAAAACATAGATTTGATGAATAATTGGGGACCCTATTGCTATATATAACCAACTTTTTGTAGAGACTCCCCACAACTCACCGGCAAGATACGATGGGTAATTACCATATATAAACGCAATAGCCCATAAGGACACTAAAAGAAAAACGAAGTGAGATAATTGATTTTTAAACAGCATTATCATTCTTTAAAGGAACATTCAGGTGTAAGTGATTCCAACAAGCGTTAAAGCATAGGTCTAAGTAAAAGTAAGAATGTTATCTGGAGTAAAAAAAATTATAATGAAAAAGGGCGCTTTCGCGCCCTAATACTTAAAATTGGATTCAATCAACCAACCAATTTTAATCAATCAACTTAAACAACTAATCATACCCCAAAAATACAACCACATTTAAGCTTGTTTTATGACATTGCATGTCACTGGGAAATATTTAACACTTTAAAGTAAACTAAAAAAAAGCGGACGCTTTCGCGCCCGCATACTTAAAATTGGGGATATTAAGTAGGTCCATTATAGATCACTCAATCAATTTATTAACTACAAACAATTGTGCCTCAAAAATAAGCTTGTTGTTTTTATTTGCAAATGAAGTCCCTTTAAACGTCTACTGTATTTAATTTATTGTAATCTTCTTTTTCAAAAGAACTTCGGTTTTAAACCCTTTAACTTTTCCTTTTTTATATACTTTTTGTTCGTATTCCAAACTGTTTAATCGCTCATTAAACTCGTCTAAATAATCTCCGAAAAGAACTATTCCAGAGTTATTAGAATCGAATTCTTTGCTAGAATAATAAATGTTCAATACAGGAATTTTAAACCCCAAAACGTTTTTATTAATGACTTCGGTTATAGACAACTTTAAATGGTTAGTCGTTTTACTTGCGAGATCAAACACATGTCTAAAACTTTCGTATTTATTTATTGCATCACTTCTGTTTTGTGGCGATTTTTTTGAATTAAAAACATAATTAAACGTTTCAAAGAATGTCTTTCCTTTTTTTTCAAAAACTTGATACACTACTTCTAATCTGTAATTTATTTTCATTATTCTTTTATGGTTATTAATTCTTCAGCGATACTGGACTCTTCTTTATTTAGGGCCTCTCCTTTTAAAGAAGTTAATAACTCTTTTAATTTTTCTGTATTATCCAAAGGAACCGTTTCTGAAATAAAATCTATTTGCATTAAAAGGTTTCTAACACTTCTTATTGTCTTTAGTTTTATAGGGTTTTGTTCTGGATTATTTATAGTATTGTATTCTATTATTAAAAGTTTTGTTTGTATCATAGACACTTATATTCGCTGGTTGTATTAAAAATTAAAAACTTAATTGTAACCCCTTTTTAATTGTTAACATTAAAAATTTCATCAATTAAGTCCAACTCTAAATAGTTTAAGGGCCTTCCTTTAATCGCTGTTAGTTTTTTTAGGATGATTGCTTTTTTATCTTCAGCAAGATCATCAATGCTTAGGTCTGCAGTTAATAATAATTCATTCACTTTCTTAATTGCTTCAAGTCTTTTACCATCTTCTTCAATACGTTTTTTCACCATATATTCTAGTAAGACTAAATTTCTACGTATCATATTGTTAATTTTCTACAAAAGTATCGCAGTGTTGATTTTAGCAATATGACATACGATGTCATGAATTAATAAAAATTTGTTAATTTTACTTGTATCAATCTAACACCAATAATGAAAAAATATACATCCTTAGGAGATATACTAATAGGTTTTCGAAACCTAAATAATATTTCACAAGCAGATCTTGCTGGGAAATTTGACGTTGACATTAGGACTATTATTAGGTGGGAAAAAAACGAAACCTTATTAAAACCTGAAAAGGAAGAAGAAATAGCCAACATTACATTTATACCACATCAAGTAATAAGAAACCTAAATGCTACAACCCCCATACATACTTATTATGATTTTGGTTTAAGAAAATATTCCCTTTCGCCATTGTTTCAAAACTTACCCGAAGTAAGATGGATTAAAGAGAGTATAGACAGTATTCATGATAAAATAAGGCCCATACAAACCGAAAAAGACATAGATAATATTATTAGATACACACAATTACAGAGAGATTCGTTAAAATCAACCTCTTCACAATTAATACGAGAAGCAGCAAGAATTTTCCCTGAACTTAATTTAATTGTAACTGATGTACTTGGAAATTATGCAGGCCATAGTTTATATTTTCCATTGAGTTTTGAAACATATCAAAAAATAAAAGTTCAAAAACTCATGGAAAATGATTTAACTATTAGTGACTTGGTAAACTATAAAGATCAATCACCCCCAGTTTTTTACTGCCATAGTATTACGGCAGATTGCAATGAAAACTTTTTTGTAATAATTGGAGCAGCCTTAAAATTTTATAGGGACACACCAATAGATAAAAACTACATTTATGCCATAATAACTTCTAGGTACGATTCTTATAATATGAGCAAAAGTTTAGGTGTTGATCTAATTTGGGAAGACTTTGATCAACAAAAAAAGCTTAATTTAAAAGTTCCCCCTAGATTGCTTGAAGGTAATTTCACAGAATTTTTTAAATAAAAAACCCTACGACACATAAAAGTTAAGTATAGTAGGGCTAGGTTTTCTATTAGAAAAAACAGAAGCTATTTCACATTATAACTATTGTTTTCTAAATTAATATCTGCCATTAATTGAGAGGCGTCAATAGTGATATTTTTAACTTTTTTGTTTTTTTCAATGGTAAAAGTATAGTTTGGATTTGCCCAAGCCCAACCAGTTAAGATTGTCCAATCCTGATTTTCATTCGGTTTGTTTTTACGCATCATTTGTAATGGAACATAATAGGTTCCTACAGAACCATCTTCATAAGTTACATTAATATCTAATGGCATTGGCATTAATCCTATACGCTCAAGGGATACTGTAGTTTTGTTAGCTTCAGTTGTCACATTTTTAATTCCGTAATCTATAGTGTTTGTGGTTTGTGCAAAATCCATTAAGTACCAATCCAATTCTGCTCCAGAAACTTTTTCTGCAACACGAATAAAATCGTTTGGTGTAGGGTGCTTAAATTTCCATTCGTTATAATATCGTTTAATGGTTTCGTCTAAGTTTTCTTTTCCAATAACATAACCCAATTGAGCTAGAAAAACAGAACCTTTACTATAAGCGTTAATTCCGTAACCTTGATTAGTTAGATAGCGATCTGCATGAGTAGTTAAAGGTTGTTCATTTCCCGTACTAACATTGTAATTATATCCACGATACGAACCTGATACAGGATTTACTTTGTTTTCTTTCATCACATCATTCATTGCCCATCCCGAAATATAACTCGTAAAGCCTTCATCCATCCACTCGTGTTTTAATTCGTTAGTAGCTAATAAAAACTGAAACCAGGTATGTGCCATTTCATGAGCAGTTACGCCAATAAGACTATTTAGTTTTCTTCCTCCAGTAATCAAGGTACACATTGCGTATTCCATACCCCCATCACCACCCTGTATCACAGAATATTGCTTGTAAGGGTATTCACCAATATGGGCATTAAAATAAGTCAGTAAATCGGCTGTTATTGGCTGAAGTGCTTTCCAATTTTCAATAATCTCTGGATTATTTTTATAGTAAAAATTTAAAGTTACCCCATTTGGACCTTCGATACTGTCGTGAATATATTCATTATCTGCAACCCAGGTAAAATCATGAACATCAGGCGCATTAAAATGCCAAGTTCTTGTTTTTCCTTTAGATTTTTTTCCAAGACCATCCTTATCTCCGTTTTGAAGATATCCAGTTCCTCCAATAATGTAATCTTTATTAAGTGTAATTTTTATATCAAAGTCACCCCAAACGCCATGGAATTCACGACCAATATAGGAATCTGCATGCCAACCTTCAAAATCATATTCCGCTAATTTCGGATACCATTGTGTCATAGAATACGCAACACCTTCAGCACTATTTCTACCAGAACGTCTAATTTGTAAAGGCACCTGTGCGTCCCAATTCATATTAAAAACAGTAGAGATATTAGGTGTTAACGGAGTGTTTAACGTAACCTCTAAAACGGTACCAACAATTTTATATTTTAATCCCTTCCCGTCTTGTGTGAGTTTAGTTGGTTTAATATAACCAATTTCATCTGGAGAAAGTTTCGAAATACGATCCCCAACTCTACCATCAGGATCAGAAATAGTTAAAGACCTAACATCCATATCACTTCCTGGCTGAAAAGCATTAAAGTATAAATGATAAAACACCCGATAAATAGTATCGGGTGAATTATTTGTATAGGTTAACTCTTGAGTTCCTTTATATTGATGGGTTTCGACATCTAAATCGATTTCCATTTTATAATCAACCCT
>MAAC01011157.1_pt1 | contig 71164 bp, 59 predicted proteins | sample 1115981 | NCBI WGS metagenome assembly MAAC01 (sample SAMN04961126, study PRJNA320927) | seawater metagenome | isolation source: sample BD02T64 sea water enriched with oil for 64 days | place: USA:Gulf of Mexico | collected 2013-07-27
GTGGTGCAGGGTTCGAACCTGCGACCCTCGCCTTGTAAGGGCGATGCTCTCCCAACTGAGCTAACCACCCGAGAAGAGATGCGTATATTACGGATTTTTTACGCAGTGTCAAACACTTAAGTGAATTAATTTACTTTGTTTTCATTAGCGTATCTATTTTGGCTTTTGCCTCTTCAAGAGAGTATGCACCAGGTTCAGTGGAACCATCAGGACGAGAGACAAGATAGTGCTTAACAATAAAGCCATAGGTTGCCGGGTCAATCTCACCCTCCTCTAATATGACATAACCTGTACCGCCATATGAAAAACCATTCGCTATCATCTAACACCCCAAATTCATCAAAAACTGAAGCTGCTTAGTATATTTCTTTCACCTCCCAAGTTCAAAACCCACAAAAAAGCCGCTCACATTACGTGAGCGGCTTTTTTGTGGGGATTCCCTCCCGTACAACCTTAAGCGGACATAGCCGGCTCCAGCGTTGATTGAGCGTTACTGACTATAGCCGCGCTAATCACCTCAACAACCGCATCGCTATGAGTCAATATTTGCTCAGGAGTCTCTGGGTCCACTTGGTAGAGCGCCTTCATTAGCGGAGCCAATGAAAAGAACTGAGATGCAGAAGCAGTAATAAGCATCATCAATTGAGGGAACGGCATATCCTTAAGCCAACCTTCTTGTACTCCCTCCTGAAAAACCTCTTTGAACTGGCCCAGCAACGGCGTCATCCACTCAGTCACCAACCAATCTAAACGTTCAGATTCTTGCGCACCCTCACGCATCACAAACTGCCCAAATTCTGGATACTTCGCTGAAAAAGCTACGTAATGACGGATTACTTCCATTAAATACCGTTTTTTATCATTGCGCGGGATCGCGCCAATAGCCACAGCATACTCAGAATTGAAACGACCAAATAAACGAGTCACCGTGGCCTTCCACAATGCCTCTTTATTTTTAAAGTGGTAATGGATCAATGGTTGGGTAATACCGGCTACCTTGGCGATTTGAGTCGTCGAAACGCCTTCAAAACCACGCATAGCAAACAAGGATAAAGCCGCAGACAGGATTCTATCGCGAGCATCAGGTCCCTTCTCAGGGGTTATAGAAGGTGTTGCAGGATCAAGTGCATTCATTTTAAGCCACCCTAAATTCTTATTGTTGTTTAGGGGTAGATTGAACAAACTTACATATTACGCTTCAGCAAACTTTCAAGACTATAGTACCAATTGAAATGCCCAGTAGGCACCAATAAATACAGATCTTCTCCCCATTTGACCGACTCGCTCATTCATACGCAAGCTTTCTTATTTTTTCAAAATACCCAAGTTAAATCACGAACACTGTACCCACTTACGCCCTTGATCACCGTGTAATGTCTTTGCATTGTTTTTTGGTGATAAAGAAGCCAAGCCCAAAAAGTGGATACTTTCTGCTCACTGACCTAATCCTGACATTTTATAGACATATACACAAGGCCTAGTCTTGTATTAAACGTTCATTATTTTTCGCAATTTGAACTCAATATAGTACTTGCGCCTAATTTCACCCGATCTTCAGTGTTCCATTCGGTACAAAAAACCGAGCAAATGGCACAAAATGCCATTTGGTTTACCCAAATAGGTTCGTTTTAGCACATTGGCTTCAAAACCAAGGCCAGTGACTTCTCCGCCAACCCTTCCAGATCAAGGGTTCCGTCTGACTTATACCAGAAGTTCGACCAACCCAACGCGCCAGTGACAAACCGACGCAGAATAAACGTATCAACATCCGGACCTATTAGACCTTCTGCTTTTGCCTCTTCGAACACATCTAGCCACATTTGCTCATATACCTGTCGCAAGCCCAATATTTCATGTTGGCTCTCAGGCTTGAGGCTTCGCCATTCATAAATCAATACCGTCATCGCTTCACCGGTATCACCATTGATTGAAAGCAATTCTGAATGCATTAAGGCCAGAACCCGCTCTCTGGCATTACTTGCTTTCGCCAATTCTAGTTCCATCCTTTCCGTATTGAACCGAATCACCTCAATCATGACGTTGCGCAGTATTTCTTCCTTTGTCTTAAAGTGGTGAAAAATACTGCCTGATTGAATACCCACTGCTTGCGCCAAATCCCTTACTGTCGCCCGCTCAAAGCCTTTCTTTTGAAACAAATGTGCTGCGGCCGCTAGAATCCTGCCTCTTGGCGTATCCTCCATACCACCCAATACCCAACTTTTCTTCGCTGTCATAATCTATCTAACCAACCTGCTATCAACTGTATTTCTGACTTACGGATGTAAAAAATGCCGCCAGTTTATCAGATGACACCTAATAAACTTTTAAAAAATATTAAACAGCACTTTACAAACCAAGCGCTTGCTTGGTAGCTTAATACAAACAAAGTCGACGGGCTAGTCATATTTCGAAGATCTGTATACCTTCAATTGGCGCGCCGACTTATAGTCAACTATATCTAGGTATCGTAGTCCCTAGGGAGCTTCAACAAATGAATCAAACTTCCCAAGTAAACAAGTCAATCAAGATTGGCTGCGCCTCTGCATTCTGGGGGGACACCCAAACTGCAGCACACCAACTGGTGAAACAATCCGACATTGATTACCTAGTATTTGATTATCTTGCAGAAGTCACCATGTCAATCATGGCTGGTGCCAAAATGAAAAACCCTGAGGCAGGATATGCCACCGATTTCGTGTCAAATGCCATGGCCCCACTACTCTCTGACATCGCAAACAAGGGCATCAAAGTTATTAGCAACGCAGGAGGGATTAACCCTTCCGCATGCGCCTCTGCGATTCAAAAGCTTATTGACGACGCAGGACTCAATCTCACCGTTGCTACCGTCATGGGGGATAATTTAACTCACCAGCAAGGATCATTGCAGGAACAGAATATCTCTGAGATGTTCAGCAACGAATCGCTTCCACCGATGCTGATAAGCATGAATGCATACTTGGGTGCACCGGGTATTCTTACCGCTCTTCAAAGTAATGCCGACATCATTATCACTGGTAGGGTCGTCGATAGTGCCGTTGTACTCGCCCCACTTATGCATGAATTCGGTTGGAGTTTTGAAGATTACGACAAGTTAGCTCAAGGCAGCTTGGCAGGCCACATCATTGAATGCGGAACTCAATGTACCGGCGGCAACTTTACCGACTGGGAAACAGTGCCCGACTTTCACAATATGGGGTTTCCTGTTATCGAGTGCTTTGAAGATGGCAGTTTTATAACCACAAAGCCCGATAATACCGGCGGCATTGTCACCACAGCCACCGTCGCGGAGCAGTTAGTCTATGAAATAGGAGACCCACGAGCCTATTACCTACCTGATGTAGTGTGTGATTTCACGGATGTTCATATCGAGCAATTAGCTAAAGATAGAGTTCACGTATCTGGCGCAAAGGGACACCCACCCACTGACACCTATAAAGTATCAAGCACTTACCCTGACGGCTTTCGAATAACCGCCAGCTTTATGATGGGAGGCATCAATGCGCAGAAAAAAGCTGACGTTGTCAGCACCGCATTATTGAAAAAAGTAGGCCTCTTATTCGCAGAAAAAGGATTGGCTGATTTTACCCAAACCTCCGTAGAAATATTAGGTACGGAAGCGACTTACGGCAAAAACAGTATCGTTCACAACGCTCGTGAAGTCGTAGTAAAAATAGCAGCAACCCATGTCGACAAGAAAGCACTGGGGCTTTTTTCTCGAGAAATTGCACAGGCCAGCACCGCCATGGCACCAGGGTTAACCGGACTCGTTGGTGGACGCCCAAAAGTATCCCCGGTTATTCGGCTATTTTCTTTCTTGTACCCAAAAAAGAATCTTGATGTAAGTGTTGTAATTAACGGCGAACGCTCCGGTGTAACGGTTAACGAAGAGAATAAATTCGCTTCAGTGTCTATCGATCCGCAACCAAAACCTCACACAATAGCAACACATGACATCGTAGACACAGTCCCCCTCTACAAACTTGCATACGCAAGAAGTGGAGACAAAGGAAACCATAGCAACATCGGCGTCATCGCTCGACAAGCAGAATTTCTTCCAGCGATTCAATCGGCACTAACAGAGTCTACTGTGTCTGAATTTATGGCGCATGTACACGACAATGCCGATAGCCACGTTTCACGCTGGCAGATGCCCGGTATCAACGGCATGAACTTTATGCTTGAGAACAGCCTCGGTGGCGGCGGTATCGCCAGTCTTCGTATCGACGCGCAAGGCAAAGCCTATGCACAACAGCTGCTAGAGTTTCCAATACCTATAACTCAATCCATCGCTGACCAATTAAAATAGGAAGTATTCCATGGGATATTCATCAGTATTACGAGCTGACATCTTTAGCGACAACACTATGCTTGTCACTGGCGGTGGCAGCGGCATTGGTCGGTGCGTCGCTCACGAATTGGCAGCACTCGGTGCGCACGTAGTTATAATTGGACGTAAATTAGAAAAACTAGAAAATGTTGCCACTGAAATTATTGAAGATGGTGGCTCTGTTAGTTATTACACATGCGATATTAGAGATGAAGATAAAGTAAAAGACGTCATCTCCACCGTCATAAAGGAACACGGTGAAATTCATGGATTGGTCAACAATGCAGGGGGGCAATTCCCCTCTCCCTTGGCCGCAATCAATAAAAAAGGGTGGGATGCAGTCATTAGCACGAACCTTACGGGAGGGTTTCTTGTCGCCCGCGAGGTATTCACGCAATGCATGAATACAAGGGGTGGCTCTATTGTCAATATTGTTGCCGACATGTGGGGCGGCATGCCAGGCATGGGGCATTCCGGCGCAGCTCGCGCGGGAATGGTGAACTTCACGCAAACCGCCGCTGTTGAATGGGGCCCATGCGGCGTTAGAGTCAACGCCGTTGCTCCCGGCTGGATCATGTCCAGTGGTCTTGATACCTACGATGACTTCACGAAACAAACGATAAAGAAACTAAAACACCACGTCCCGTTACAACGCTTAGCCACTGAAGCTGAAGTAAGCTCCGTCATTAGCTTTCTGCTTTGCGACGGCTCAGCATTTATTAATGGCGACACCATAAAAATTGATGGTGGTGCTCCACTGGGTGGCGCAATGTTCCCGCTACCCCAAACTAAACCATCGAAGATGTATAACGGTTTTCATCGCTACGAAATACCCGACGTACTTAAAGACGACTTCGAATAAAAACAATACCGATGACATACGCTTTCAGCACTAGACGGAAATACCTATGCCAATTATAGAATCCACTATTGATACAAATTCTGAGCAATTCCACGACAGCCAGAATTATATGCTAGGCCTTATCGAAGAGTTCAGAGGATTAGAACAAAAGGTTATCGACAAGGCTGAAAAGGCCCTACCGAAATTCGAAAAAAGGGGGCAAATTCTCCCTCGCAAACGCATCGAAGCGCTATTGGATCCTGGCTCGCCATTTTTAGAGCTACTACCTTTGGCCGGTTATCAAATGCATGATGACAAAGATGGCAGTGAGGCTGGCGGCGGTGTTATTTCTGGTATTGGCTACGTTCAGGGTATTCGTTGCATGGTCAACGCTAACAATAGTGCGATCAAAGGTGGCACCATATCCCCTGCGGGACTGAAAAAAAGCCTACGATTGCAGGAAATTGCACTCACAAATAAGTTGCCAATTATCACTCTCTCAGAAAGTGGAGGGGCCAATCTCAATCACGCTGGAGAAATCTTCGTTGAAGGCGCCCGCAGCTTTGCTAATCAAGCACGGATGTCTGCAGCCGGCATTCCGCAAATAACGGTCGTGCATGGCAATGCCACCGCAGGGGGCGCTTATCAGCCTGGGCTGTCTGATTACATTATTGTTGTACGCAATAAAACAAAAATGTTTCTTGCTGGCCCTCCCCTACTGAAAGCAGCCACCGGCGAAATAGCTACCGATGAGGAGCTTGGCGGTGCAGAACTGCACGCACAAGAAGCAGGTACAGCGGAGTATCTTGCAGAAAACGATAACGATGCGATTCGTATTGCAAGAGAAATCATGGCAAAGATCCCGTGGAACGATCGTATGCCAGCCCAGCAAGGCAAAGACTATTCCGAACCGAGATATAGCTCAGAGCAACTGTTAGGGGTTATTCCTGTTGACCTAAAAACGCCTTACGACTGCAGAGAGATCATCGCTAGAATCGCAGATGATTCCGACTTTCTCGATTTCAAAGAGAATTATGACAGCGGTACCGTGTGTGGTTGGTTAAAAATAGAAGGGTACTCGGCCGGGTTTATTGGAAACAACGGGCCTATTACTACTTCTGGCGCGACTAAAGCTGCTCAATTTATTCAGCTCTGCGACCAAAGCCAAACACCGCTATTTTTCTTTCACAATACCACCGGCTTTCTAGTCGGGACGGAACCGGAAAAGAACGGCATCATCAAACACGGATCCAAAATGATACAGGCCGTTGCTAATGCGCGGGTTCCCAAATTCACGGTTGTTGTTGGCGGATCCTACGGTGCAGGTAATTACGCAATGTGTGGACGGGGGTTAGATCCACGCTTCATATTTGCGTGGCCTAATAACAAGACGGCAGTCATGGGGGGGGCACAGGCAGGTAAAGTACTTCGTATTGTTGCCGAACAAAAACAACGTGGCATGGGTATGGAACCCGACGAAAAAGTTCTCGACATGCTAGAACAAAGTACCGCCATCAATCTAGACAAGCAGTCCACCGCATTATATGGCACTGCGCACCTGTGGGACGATGGCATTATCGACCCACGAGATACGCGAAAAATCTTGGCTTATTTAATGAGTACTACCCGTGAGGCGGAACAACGACAACTACAACCCAACGCCTTCGGTGTAGCACGTTTCTAATGTTAAGACTAACAGGACAATACAATGATTTTCACTCCAGAGCATGAAGAATTACGCCGTACCGTACGCAATTTTGTTAGCAATGAAATTAACCCTTTTGTTCCTGAATGGGAAAAAAATGGTCCCTTCCCTGCCCACACATTATTTAAGAAAATGGGAGACCTTGGGCTACTAGGCGTGACCAAGCCAGAACAATACGGTGGTATGGCCCTTGATTATTCTTATGGATTAGTCGTCGCTGAAGAGTTAGGAAATGCGGCGTGCGGCGGAGTCCCTCTCGCCATTGGCGTGCAGACAGACATGGCCACGCCCGCACTTGCACGATTTGGTAGCGAAGCATTATGTAAGGAGTTTCTAACCCCAGCCATCGCAGGTGACATGGTTGCCGCAATAGCCGTCAGCGAACCTGGCGCAGGGTCAGACGTTGCAGCAATAAAAACCAAAGCTGAAAAAGATGGCAGCGACTATGTTATCAATGGCACCAAGATGTGGATAACCAACTCCACTCAGGCTGATTTCTTTTGCCTATTAGCAAATACAGGAGATGGCCCAAAGCACTCCAACAAGTCATTAATTGTTGTTCCTGCTAACAGCAAAGGTATCGAAGTATCTAAGCCTCTCGATAAAATCGGCATGCGGTCCTCCGATACCGCTCAAGTATTCTTCGATAACGTTCGTGTTCCGCAAACGAATCTTATCGGTGCTGAAGGTCAAGGTTTCATGATTCAAATGATGCAATTCCAAGAAGAGCGTATGTGGGGCGCAGCCAATGCTGTCGGCGGAATGAATTTAGCCATAGAAAAAACCATTGAATACTGCCGCGAAAGAGAAACCTTTGGACAGCCGCTAATTAACAACCAGTCCATCCACTTTCGACTAGCAGAGCTTCAAACAGAAGTCGAAGCACTAAAATCATTGGTGTATCGCACCTGTGAAATGTATATCGCCAATGAAAACCCACAAAAAACCCTTGAACTTGCCTCCATGTGTAAACTCAAGGGAGGCAGACTCATACGAGAAGTGGCGGATTCCTGCTTGCAATATTGGGGTGGCATGGGCTATATGATGGACAACCCAGTCAGTCAAATGTATCGAGATGGACGCCTCGCTTCAGTCGGTGGTGGTGCAGATGAAATCATGCTCGGTATCATCTGCAAGACAATGGATATCCTACCGCGAAAATCAAAGGGGTAATGACCATGTCAGACGCAACATTCGAATTACCTCACACTGAAACACTGTCTCTTGAATTAAGAGAACACGCTCTGCATGTCACTCTCAACAGACCAAGATGTCGAAACGCGATGAGTTTGGCAATGGTTAACGAGCTTATGGCAGTGTTTGACAGTGTAAAAAACCAAATAGACATTCGTGCAATTGTGCTGCGTGGTGCCGACAATAACTTTTGTGCTGGCGGCGACATTAAGGATATGGCTGGAGCAAGGGGCGAAATCCAGACAGCCATAGAGGAAGGTAAGCCCAACCCCTTCGCAGAACTCAATCGTCAATTCGGACGCATGATCACGCAAGCCAACCAAGCGCCGCAAGTTGTGATCGCTATTCTTGAAGGTGCAGTGCTTGGCGGTGGTTTTGGCTTAGCCTGCGTTTCTGATGTAGCAATTGCCGCTCACAACGCTCAATTTGGTTTACCCGAAACTGGGCTCGGTATTCTACCAGCTCAAATCGCACCCTTTGTTGTTACCCGCGTGGGAATAACCCACGCGAGAAGACTTACCCTTTTAGGCTCTCGCTTCAATGGAGAAGAGGCGCTTCGCTTAGGCGTTGCTCACTATGTTTGCAGCGATAACGAAGCGCTTGAGCAACAACTTGATGAGGTGCTAGCCCAGGTGAAACGCTGCGCACCCGCTGCCAATCGTGCAACCAAAGAGCTCATCATGAAGGTTGGCCACATAGACATGGACAGCCTTCTGGATCAAGCCGCTATCGATTTTGCAGAGGCAGTTCAAAGCCCAGAAGGCACTGAGGGCACCATGGCGTTTGTGCAAAAGCGCCTCCCCTCCTGGGCAAGCTAAGCCCTTTAATACGGCTAAACATACAACACTTAATATAACGACAAAACGCTCTTAACAGATGCGATTGCGAATAATTTATCGGAGAAGAAAATGGCAACATTTTCAAAAATACTCATTGCTAACCGTGGTGAAATTGCAGTTAGGGTAATGACAACAGCTCAACGCTTAGGGTATAGAACGGTCGCTGTATATAGTGACGCCGATGCCAACGCAAGGCATGTTCACGTTGCAGATGAAGCTGTCCACATAGGCCCATCGTCAGCCGCCGAATCTTACCTGTCGGTCGAAAAAATACTACATGCTGCAAAGATCACTGGAGCTGATGCCATTCACCCAGGTTATGGTTTTCTCTCAGAGAATGCCGATTTCGCCAGCGCTTGCAAGAAAGCCAATATCGTTTTCATTGGTCCGTCAAGTGAAGCCATTACGCTTATGGGATCTAAGCGTCAATCAAAAATTGAAATGCAAGCTGTCGGGGTTCCCTGTGTTCCAGGCTATCAAGGGGATGATCAATCCATCGATTTTCTAGTAGGCCAAGCAAAAGAAATTGGCACTCCGCTTATGGTAAAGGCGTCAGCGGGTGGTGGCGGTCGCGGCATGCGCTTTGTCAACGACTTTACAGAACTAGAACAGACCATTAAATCTGCAAGAAGTGAAGCAGAAAATGCCTTCGGCAGCGGCGAGTTAATTCTTGAGCGTGCGGTAATGAACCCTAGGCATGTAGAAATCCAAGTGTTTGGCGACACTCATGGTAATATCATTTATCTAGGGGAAAGAGATTGCTCTGTACAGAGGCGCCATCAAAAAGTTATTGAAGAGGCCCCTTCATCCGCAGTAAATGCAGATTTACGTGAACGCATGGGGAAGTCTGCTGTATTGGCAGCTAAGTCTTGTAATTATGTCGGCGCAGGTACCGTTGAGTTCTTGTTAGCGGACAACGGTGAATTTTATTTCTTAGAAATGAATACTCGCTTACAGGTAGAGCATCCTGTCACTGAACTGATCACCAATGTCGACCTCGTCGAATGGCAACTTCTCGTGGCTTCTGGGCAACCTCTCCCCTTATCTCAAGATGAAGTCCAATTATCCGGCCATGCAATGGAGGTTCGTTTATATGCAGAAGATCCAGCCAATCAATTCATGCCTCAAACAGGCCCCGTAATACGCTGGATCACACCTCAAGATAGAGACACCCACACCGATGCTCGCATCGATCACGGCGTCAAAGAAGGCACCGATGTTTCGCCCTTTTATGACCCGATGCTAGCGAAAATAATTGTTTGGGGCAAAGATAGACAAGAGGCAATTCGAAAATTAACACGGGCAATTCAAGATACCTCCCTACTTGGTGTAAAAACGAATAAGTGGTTTCTACAAAATCTCGTTGCCCACCCTCATTTTACTGCAGGTTTGGCCACTACCGCTTTTATTCAAGACCAATTTTCCGATGATGAGAGTCTCAGTATTTATCAACCGTCGCACCAAGAGCTCGGCTTGGCTTCAGCCCTTTACCATTCCCAACACTCCGGCAAGTTCGTTGGTTGGCACAGTTCAAATAACTTGTTACGCCCCATCAAATTAGTCTGTGAAGGTAATACCCATGAGTTACAGTTAGCCCCGAATAAAAATAATGCAGGCTACTCAGTCACAGTTGGTAACCAATCTGAGACAGCATCAGAACAACCCGTACAGCATGAAATAAACATCATCAGCGTCACTGATAGCACCATAAGCTACCTCTACGACGGAATCCGTTATTCCGCCTGCGGGGTTATTGAAGGTGACTCAATTTACATTGATACCGGAAAACACTGCCTTTCTCTGCAAGAAATAACTCATGCAGCACCGGCCAGTGCAGACGGCGTAGGGTCTGGCAGAATTCTTGCTCCCATGGATGGTGCCGTCATTGATTTACTTTGTACTGAGGGAGAAGTCGTTAGCAAGGGGCAAACTCTCGCGGTAGTGGAAGCCATGAAAATGGAGCATCAAATTAAAGCCGATTGCAGTGGCTCCGTATCAGGGATATCCACATCCATAGGAGATCAAGTGAAAATCCGCCAAGTATTAGTCAGCATTGAACCCGCGGAAGAATCATAATGATCGGACGCTAAAACAAATACCGCGGCCATTAATCTAGCTCATGACGAGGGCCTAGCAACGTCGGGGCCTGCGACACAAACGCTCAAGATTTTGTTTACCGATATGCATCCAATATGGTGCATATCGGTCAAACTACGATCTACGCCTATAGATATCGACATGATGTATTATCGATTCCCTAATAGGGTGGGGTTCTCTTGGGTAATCGCTTGCATGGTAGGCCACATATGGGTATGTTACACCTTGTAAATATTGGATATAGACGCAAAGAACTAGCTTAGAAAAACAACCGAGCCAAGACAGCCACGGATTACCCAATGCGATTGGAGTTTTACGCGCGGGGTTGTTGCTTTCTTTAATATAGCGTTTCATTCTTCTTCAACAATCAATGCTTTGCGTTTGCAACTATATTGCTCGTGGCATTGATTTTATTTTAACCTGATTAAATTAGGATAGCCTTGGGGGTTCCATGAGTAGCAGTAACACTGACATGATCACGTGGGGTATGATGATGAAAAAAGTTCCTTCCATTGTGAAGGGGCTTCCACGCATCGTAAAAGGTCTTAAAATTTCCAACGTCTCCGATCCTACACAGGCATGCGGACTGGGTTGGACTTTTGAGCAGGCAGCGCAGCGTAACCCTCGCGGTCCAGCTCTACTCTATGAAAATGTTCGTTTTACCTACGATGAAGTCAACCAATGGGCTAACCGAATATCCCATTACTTAATCAGCCAAGGGATTAAAAAGGGCGATGTAATAGGCGTCTTTATTGAAAATCGTCCAGAACTGCTTGTCACCGTATTGGCGGCAGCCAAAATCGGCGCAATCTGCGCGATGATCAACACCTCGCAAGCAAACAAAGTGTTGATCCACAGTTTCAACCTGGTTAAACCCAAGGCCGTTATTGTTGGTGAAGAGCTCACCGCAATCTATAACGAAGTGCGTCCTGATATCGATATCGATGACGACCAGACCTATTTTGTCGCAGACACCGACACAACGAAAGATCCAGGCACTGCTCCAGAAGGCTTCCTAAACCTTTCTACGGAATCTGCCAGCAGCCCGACCCATAACCCCGATACAACCAACCAAATATATTTCAACGACCCCTGCTTCTATATCTACACCTCTGGTACAACAGGATTACCTAAGGCTGGCATATTCAAGCATGGTCGCTGGATGAAGTCTTACGGTGGCTTTGGCATCGTGTCGTTGAAGATGGGACCTAAGGACGTCATGTATTCAACCCTGCCGTTGTACCATGCAACAGGGTTATGTGTTTGCTGGGGCTCCGCAATCGCAGGTGCTTCAGGTTTTGCGATTCGCCGTAAATTCTCCGCCAGTAATTTCTGGAAGGATACGCGCAAATTTAATGCCACCACTATCGGCTATGTCGGCGAATTGTGCCGCTATCTAATGGATCAACCAGAAAAGTCTGATGACGCTAACAACCCCGTTGTTAAAATGGTCGGTAACGGATTGCGCCCAGGTGTTTGGATGCCATTTAAACGTCGCTTTAATGTTGGCCACGTTTGTGAGTTGTACGCTGCCAGTGATGGCAACATTGGATTCACCAACATTTTTAACTTTGACAATACCGTTGGCTTCTCCCCTATTCCATGGTCATTAGTACAATATGATAAGGAAAAAGACGAACCGGTTCGCAGCGCTGACGGGTTCATGGTTAAAGCGCCAAAAGGTGGACAAGGCCTATTGTTAGCAAAAATCGATGATAAATCACCGCTCGATGGCTACACCGACCCAGAGAAAACCAAAAAAGTTATCTTTGAAGATGTATTCGAAAAAGGTGATCGATACTTCAATACCGGCGACATGCTAAGAGACATTGGTTTCGGCCACGTTCAATTTGTTGACCGCCTGGGGGATACCTATCGTTGGAAAGGTGAAAACGTATCTACGACAGAAGTCGAAAATATCATGACACGTCACCCTCAAATATCTGAGGCAGTTGCCTACGGTGTTGAGATTCCAAATACCAATGGACGTGCAGGAATGGCCTCTATTACGCCTTCTGTACCGGTTGATGCTGTTGATTTCAAAGACTTACTAACCTTTGCCAAGAGCCAAATGCCTATCTATGCCGTGCCCTTGTTCTTGCGTGTGAAAGAGCAAATGGAAACCACAGGCACCTTTAAGTATCAAAAAACCAAGCTTAAAGATGAAGCCTTTGATCCAAGCAAAACTAGCGGCGAAGCGGTTTACGCGTGGTTACCTGGAAGTGATGCATTCACCCCAGTGACTGATGAAGTACTCGCTAATATCAATGAGGGCCAATACCGCTACTAATTGCTCCTTTTGGTACTGTTCAGATCCATTCTTTAGGATCAAAAAGGCCGATAGAATTGATTTTCTATCGGCCTTTTTATTGCTGTGCTAGTGTGAAGGTATGATCACACCTAAAAGCAGCAAAGGGTTGCCTGATGGACAAGCAAGAAATCACCGCTAGAAGAGGCATTGCCGAACTTGCCCTTAAAGGATTCTTTGATATCGCTCAGCGGTGGAACCTTAATCGTAAAGAAGCGATGACACTTTTAGGCCTTACTGCAACCTCCACCTATGCCAACTGGAAGAACAATAAAACAGGCACACTACCAAGAGACACGTTAGAAAGAATATCCTACCTACTCAATATTGATGATATTGTTCGTCACACCTCTTTCGGCATGGACAATATACTGCGTACTCCCCTTGCGGACTTAAGCCAGCTGTCCCCGCTAGAAAGAATGCTCCAAGGAGACGTCGTGGATATCTATATCGTCCGCGAAACAGTATCTTCTCTCGACACATATGACATCTCCACCCTTACTGTCACTTCCAACCGGTTACCGAACTTAACTAACCATTCACCCTAGAGAACCCTCGCGGCGATAGCCACGTTATTTCCTGTAGTCTTCGTTCTGAGACAACACAACGACGATCTACTAGCGACTAAATCACCAACAATCGCTTCACGGAGAAATAACATGTTAAAAACGTCAATTACCGAACTGCTTAATATCGAGCACCCTGTCGTCCAAGGCGGCATGCAGTGGGTTGGCAGAGCAGAACTTGCATCAGCGGTCTCTAATGCAGGAGGTCTTGGGATCCTCACCGCGTTAACTCAACCGACACCGGAAGAATTAACGAAGGAAATTGCGCGTTGTCGAGACCTTACCGACAAACCTTTCGGCGTGAATCTCACCATACTCCCCACCATAAAACCGGTACCCTATGCCGAATACGCCCAAGCAGCAGTGGAAGCTGGCATCAAAGTGATCGAAACTGCAGGCAGAAGCCCAGAGCAATTTATGCCCGCTTTCAAATCTGCTGGGGTAAAGGTTATTCACAAATGTACTTCTGTACGCCATGCGATAAAAGCCGAGCAGGTAGGTTGCGATGCAATCAGCATTGATGGATTTGAATGCGCAGGGCACCCAGGAGAGGATGATATTCCAGGATTGATACTCATCCCTGCCGCACGACAAGCCATTAAAATTCCAATGCTTGCGTCTGGCGGTATAGGTACAGGCTCCGGGTTAGCCGCAGCATTAGCATTAGGTGCTGATGGCATCAATATGGGCACCCGTTTCTTAGCAACGCAAGAAGCCCCCATACATCAGAATGTTAAAGATCGCTTGGTAGAAGCGACCGAACGTGATACTGCCCTGGTATTCAGAACACTTAAAAACACCGCGCGGATCTACAAAAATAGCGTCGCTGAAAAAGTGGTTGATATTGAATCTCAACCTGGTCAAACAGACTTTGCCGACCTTGCCGACCTTGTTGCCGGTGTAAAAGGTAGAGAAGTATTAGAAAAAGGCAATCTAGAACATGGCGTATGGACTGCAGGTATGATCGCAGGCCTAATCCACGACATCCCCGACTGCAAGACACTGATTACTCGAATTGTAGCTGACGCGGAAGAAATCATCTCTGCCCAACTCAGTAACATGGTCGTGTAATCCATACACCTTGTTCGTTAGATCTCACGAACAAGGTGTGACCCTGCCCGCTTATTGAGCGGGACCATCAACAATAATAGATTCTGCAAAATCAAAAAACGCCAACAATTCCTCATCATTCATCGTCTTGGTAACTTTCTTAATAACTGATTTTGCGCCACCTTTTACGGACTCATTCGCTAGTCGCGCAATTTTCTCCGATAAATAACCTAAACTCATCATTTCCATCGGGCGTTCAAAATAACAATCGATCGACACATCAACCAATGCACACATCCCAATAGAAAATTCTTTTGCAACAGATTTTGGCTGACCATTACGCCCCTCCTCTACTGCTCCCATGATTCGCGCATGAAGCTCATCAGGTAATTCAACACCGATATATGTTGGTAAGTCGCTACCTTCCGCGGGTTTTAGTAGTAGTGATTCGATATAATCCGCTAAGGGCCTTATCTCATCGTTAGACATTTTCCCCAACACTTTCTTGAGTGCTACCTTTATGGTCTTCTTGATCGCAGAAACCCCACCCTGCACTACTTTTTTACCCATAGGATTAAGGTCAATCATGCCCATAGGACCAAGAAAGTATGCATCCATACATTCATCGGTGAACAACTCTAGCAACTGAATAAGAGTGGGTGTCAAAGGCCGAGTAGGCGACTCTGCAATCTCCGTTACAAAAGACTCGTTTAAGCTCTGAAGAGACGATGAAGCAGCAAACGCGGTGTAATATGTCACAGTTATTCCTTCCTAACGGCACAATAAATGATGAATCAAAGTTGATCATTAAAACACTATATTTGAAAAACCGCTATGACCGGTATGACCGGCCATTCCGTTTAAAAAACCAACAAACTAATCCCCTACGTTTTTTTTGTGTCAATTTCATGTCAAAAATACGTTTCACTGCTATATAACTATGTATGTACAACAAAACTAAGGAAAAAAACCATGTTGCAGGGTTATGTACATCCGGATTTTGGCAAAATTGCACAGCTACTTAGTAAGCAAATCCCACGCAACAGGCCTGGCGGTGCAGCGCTCACGGTGTACCACCGAGGCCAATGTGTCGTCGATATTTGGGGAGGAACCCGAAACAGAGATGGTGACCCCTGGCAATCAGATACGCTTGCTATGTCTTTTTCCACAACCAAAGGGGTTGCTTCGACATTACTGCATATTTTGGTTGATGAGGGCCTTCTAAATTACGATGACCCCATTTCAAAGCACTGGCCAGAATTTGGCCAACAAGGTAAGCAAGAGATTACCGTTCGTCATTTACTTTGCCATGAAGCCGGCCTTTTTCATATTCGTGAAATGATCAGCGATGCAGAGCAAATGCTTGATTGGAACTTTATGGTAAAAACGCTGGAACAGGCTCGACCGGTTCATACCGCAGGTCAACATAATGGTTATCACGCATTCACTTATGGTTGGTTAGTTGGAGAACTTATTCATCGAGTCACAAACCGCCCTTTCGAAGAAGTACTCAAGCAAAAACTGACAAAGCCTTTAGGTCTTGATGGCTTATTCGTCGGGATGCCTTTAGATCAAAATAAACGCAAGGCAGATCTCGTCAATACAGTTGCCAACGAACACGCAGGAAAACAATTAGAGCGTGTTTTACAACGCAATTTACTCAAGGCGTTAACCCAAGGTCTTAAACTTGCCAATATAGACTTGGACCAAACTATCTCTGCACTCATTCCTAAGGGTATGCTGTACCTCGATCTAAACCATCCTGACGTCGCTAACGCTTGCATCCCTGCAATGAATGGCGTTTTTACTTCACGTTCGCTTGCCAAGCTCTATGCCATGCTGGCCAACGGAGGGGAAATTGATGGCACGCGTATACTTTCTAGAGCCGCTGTCCATAATATGATGGAAATACAAAACAGAGACGCCGGTAAAGTCATCCCCTTACCCATGCACTGGCGCCTCGGTTATCATCGAGTGTTTGCCTTCGGGGCAAATACAAACTGCTTTGGTCACTTCGGCTTCGGCGGATCTGGAGCCTGGGCTGATCCCGTTCGGGATATCTCAGTGGGCCTTACATTGAATAGCGGTGTAGGATCACCCTTTGGCGACTCACGCATTGTGAATTTATCATCTGCTATTTTACGCTGCGCGGACCAACGTTATCGCGTCGCTAATGTCGAAGAAATAAAAGGAGTAGGTCCTTTTTTCCCCAAAGAAAAACTAACTGGTTACAACGCAGCCAAGAAATTAGTGAATGGTGTACTGCCAAGACGAAGACGGAACGACTATGCCATACAATAATTCAAAAATGATATTTTGATGACCTTTTTTAGGGTTCTTATTCTAATTTTTACCCGTACTATTTTGCGCAGTAAAGCATGTGTTGTCCGCCTGTTTTTATGGTGATAAAACACACAAAAGAAGTAGTACGTTGCAGTCTGGTTTGTTTGCTACTTTCCAAACAGCCATCTACGTGTAGTAGTGTGTAAAAGATGTACGCTATATTGGCGAGACTGTCTTTACTGAGTGTTTTTATTCTAAACTTTAATAATCAGTATCGAGGGAAATTATGATGACGGAAATCCAAGATCGCGTAAAAGAGCAGCTTGAGCAATTTAACACCACACTAGATCAAGTTGTAAACGCTTCGCGAGGCCTTTATCTACTGATTAAGGAAGAAAGCAACAAGCAGTTCAGTGAACTTGTTGAAGCTGGTGAAGCTCAAAAGGCTGCAGAAGCTGATGGAGCAGATAGCTTGATCTCGCAACTTACCAAAGATGTATCTGGCCAATTTGACGATGTTAAGGGTTCATTTAGCAACCTTCGTAACGCTTCACTTGGCTTTATAGCCAAAGCACTAGAATCTAGCGAGCAGACATTTAATGAGCTTGTAGAGAAAGGTCAACCTGAAGAAGCAGCAGAGGCCCCGGCAGCTGAATAAACCGCCGAAGTAACACTTTATTTGAGGAGACACCGCTGGTGCCTCCTTTTTTTTGCGTTGTCTAAAATGTATACCTGTCACCCCAATTCCTGTAAAATCGCCCGATAAACAGTTGTTCACTCTTCCTAAGAATATAAGTTGTTGATTTTAAAGGATATTGCGATGTCTCCATCAGACAACACAGATGCACCCCGCATTTGGGTTACCACTTTGCTATTCAGTATAACCTTCATAATCAGTGTGATTGGCGTACCTCTATACGCCAGCACCTATGGGTTTGATGTCTACCAGTACTTAATGCTGGCTATCGTAATCGTATTATGTGGTATATCCATCACCGCCGGATATCACCGCCTATGGTCTCATAATGCCTACACAGCACACGTAATCCCACGGCTTTTCTTCGCATTTTGGGGCACCCACGCATTACAAAACAGTATACTCGTCTGGGCTTCAGGGCACCGCCGCCACCACCGTTATATAGATAACAATGAAAAAGACCCTTATTCTATCAAACGCGGCTTTTGGTTTGCCCACATCGGTTGGATGCTACGAGCTCATGAAAGTGGAAAAGAAGACTTCTCTAATGCGAAAGACTTGTTGAAGGACCCAATTGTGGTGTTTCAACATAAGTACTACTTACCTCTAACAGCAGCATCAAACATATTACTCCCGATATTGCTGGGTGTTCTCCATGGCGACATCATTGGCACAGCGCTACTCGTCGGTGTCGCAAGAATAGTGATTACGCATCACACCACATTCTTTATCAATAGCCTTGCACACATGTGGGGTAAGCAGCCATACACCAATAGCAATACAGCCAAAGACAGTACGCTACTTGCCTTTTTCACCTACGGTGAGGGCTACCACAACTTCCACCACTACTTTCAAACCGATTATCGAAATGGTGTCCGTTGGTGGCAATTCGATCCGACAAAATGGCTTATAAACGCCTTGCGATGGACTGGGCTCGCGACCAATCTCAAAAGGGTCCCCACCTTTAAGATTCGCGAAGCACAGATAAAGATGCAGTTTGAAAAGGCCAGTAGCCAATTACAATCGAGCCATGCACCCAACCTGGACGCTTGGAAGTCATCCTTAGAAAAGGAATACCAAGAGTTTTCAAATACCTTAGCTGAGTGGACGACCCTGCGTACGGAATGGTATCAAACGAAACGAGAAGCCTTACATGACGCCCTACTGGAGAAAAAAGAAGCCCTCCAGACAAAATGGGAGTCTGCTGCGGTAATGACACGCTTTAAGGAAATGGAATACACTCTCAAGATGCAACAGAAGCGCCTTAAGCTATACAACATCAATTTCGAAGCAGCCATGGCGTAAGTCTTTCATTACGCCACTTTAACTCTGTTTCGTCCATCATGTTTAGCCTGATATAGAGCGGCATCCGCAACGGCAATTAGCTGGGAAGGTGTCGCATCCTCATCTATTTTACTCCACCCTGCAACACCAATACTCAGTGTTATCTTGAGTTCTTTAGTTTCAAACAGTAGGCCTTCGACTTTCTTCCGTATCTTTTCTGCAGATTTCTGGGCGGCTAATACTGGGGTATTTGGCAACAATACTGCGAATTCTTCCCCTCCATATCGACAAACAGCATCAATCGGCCAAGTCACTATCTCCTGTATAGCTTCTGCTACCGCTCGCAAACATTCGTCCCCCGTTAAATGGCCATATTCGTCATTCAGTAATTTAAAGCTATCAATATCCAACATAAGTAGCGCGATCGGATTGGCATTCTCCCGTGTTTTACCAATTTCCCGCTCAATCATCTCATTAAAATACCGCCGATTTCGAACCCCAGTCAAACCATCAATTATGGACATAGACTTAAGCTTCGCATTCGCCTGAGACAACTGCCCCATTGCACCATTCAGCTCCTTTGTCCTCTCATTGACCTTCTCAGTAAGTACCATCTCAGCACGTTCATGCGCCACCACTATATCCTTTTGCGCTGCGACAACTCGGCGTTGAAATGTCAGCGCCAATTCCTTCGCTTCTATTTTATCGATCCTTACGCGATTTATTCGATCTGTCAGACCAAACGATAACAATGCAACTTCAAGAGAAAGCGCAAATTGAACGAAGTATTCTGTTAAGAAATTTCGTGGGGCTATACCTGTTTTATTGAGTGCCCAGGCAATTATCGCCGCCAATACTATCAACCACGCAACCGCATAATATCGCGCTTCACCGCCATTTTTCTGAGCTAGAAAAACACCGGTCACAAAAAAGTAGCCGGCACCTAGAACTGCCAGCGCGATAGCCATAAGAATACTGTATTGGTAATCGATAAACGGTACTAACGCTGCACCGAACAGAGTCGCGTATGTAACGCCATACATTCCTTTCGACAAAAAACCATCATACTTCTTTATATGTAAAAAACCTTCGGAGAATAGTGCGGCAAAGAATATCGAGATTATTATGAAAAAGGATATACATTTGGCCTGAAAACCAACACTGTCAGGCCAAATATACTGAAAACCAATACCTTGAATACTCGACACCGTAATTGAAAAAGACACCACATAAGCAACAAAATATAGATAGCTGTTATCTCTAACACCAACATAAACACATAGATTGTATGCCGCCATTATCAACATAATCCCGTAAAACACGCCCTGCCCGATCATCCAATCAAAATCACCCACCAGATAGTCTCTTTCCAAACCTAAATACAGCGGAAACTGCATGGCACTGGTTGTTTCTACGCGAAATAGATATATAGACTTATTACTTGAGGGTTGCTCTATGGGTATCAAAAAATTACGATGGTGTATTAATCGCTTAGAAAATGGCCGCGTATCACCCAACTCTGCCACCGGCCACGGTCTCTCCTCTCCAACTATTTGGTAAACCTGAATATCATCAAGCAATGGATATTCAATCCCAAAAACGCCCACGAAGCGGTTAGCTGAATCATTATCAATATCCACCCGAAACCAATAGGCTGATTGCGTAAACCCAGCATTAAATTCATCAGCTCTATTGTCGATCCAGCGCAGAGTATTTAAGGACTTATAGACCTGATCAATCGACATAGTTGCATCGGGGTCTTCAATGTAAGACATGTGTCCCGCAAGATTTGCCTTACCTGTAAACTGACTCAACGAGAGTTCAGCTCGAGTCCCTAAACTCAAGAAAACTAACACCGCAAAAGACAAAATCCGCATTATGCTATTCAATCGGCTTACCCCACACACACTTGATTTCTACCGCCGCCTTTGGCGCGATATAATGCCTCATCGGCGACTGCTAACAATTGATCAGGGGAGTCTTTATCCGCAACCCTATCCAAAGATGCGATACCAATACTTATTGTCGCACTTAGCTTCTGCCCTCCAATATCCCACACTTTAGATTCTACCCGCGCTCTAATCTTCTCTGCCAACAATTTTGCTCCCTCCATTTGAGTCTCGGGTAGTAGCACTACAAACTCCTCCCCACCATAACGAGCAACGCCATCTGCTGGCCATTTCACCGTTTCATTTATTACCGACGCTATCGCGCGCAAACATTCGTCTCCGCACAAATGTCCATACTCATCATTCAGGCTCTTGAAGTGATCTATATCTAACATCATCAGTGTTAACGCCGAGCCACTTTCACGGCATTTTTGAAACTCTTTCAGCACCATTAGATCGAAATAACGCCTATTGCGAACCCCCGTCAGGCCGTCGATTGTCGATATTTCTTTAAGTTTACTATTTGCGATGGACAAATCTTCTAAAGCCGACTCAAGCTCTACTGTCCGAACTTTGACCTTTTCTGACAATTCCTCTTCCGATTGCCTATGAGCATCAACCGACTTTTGTTGAGAAACCCTCGCTTCCCGCTCTTGGTGCAGAGCCTCATCTTGGGCAAGTAACGTCTCGTTTCGCTCTCGATTAATTCTGTCTGCTAACGCCAGCGAAAGAAGTGTCACTTCTATTGCAGCGCCCACTTGACCCATATTCTCAGTCCATATATTCCGAGGTACAAAGCCCAATTTATTAAGCGCAAGTACCACGATAGCCACGATTAATACGCTCCATGCCACCGTATAATATTTTGCTTCCTTAAAACCTTTTGAACTAATAAGGAGACCAGCCCCCATACAATACAGACCACATAATAGTACCAGTACAACCGCGATTCGAATGGACAAGGCATAAGGTAACAATGCCGCTAGCACTCCCGCTGCTGCAATCGACATCGCTAGTAAAGAGCCAGTTTTGTGCAACCGACTAGATCGGACGTCCAAACTTAAAAAGCGATCGGTAAACACAAGCACAGCCAGTATGGAAAATAACATACTATAAACCGTCACTCGATCTTGTAACATCAAACTATCCGACCATACGTATTGAAAACCCAGCCCTTGAATAGCTGACATAACACAAGCAAAACCCACCACGTAACATACGTAAAAGAAGTAACTAATATCCCGTATGGCCACAAACACGAACAAATTGTAAAGTGCCATAATCAGCATTACGCCGTAAAACATTCCTTGAATCATTAACCAGTCGGCATCTGCCTTATAGAATGCCTGATCTTCCCATATGACGATAGGAAGCTGAGTCGCACTCCCTGTTTCAACTCTGATATAAGCATAGAGAGAATCATGGGCATCCATCACTAACGGAATTAAAAAATTACGATGAGGAATAATTCGACGGCTAAATGGTTTGGAATCTCCTAATAGATAATCCGGCATCGCCTTTTTTTCATTGGAAGCGGACAAAAGATAAACATCAACAAAATCCAGTAGAGGGTAACCAAGTTCAAGCAACCCGTTAAAACGGTAGTTGCCACCGTTCGTCACTTTAAAGCGAAACCAAAATGCGGACGATGAAAAACCAAAATTGGGCACGTTTTTAACGCTCTTAATCCAGCGGTTAGCTAGACCCTTTTCTCTTACGTCATCTAACGAATAACTTCCGGTTTCATCTTCAAAATACTCCACTGAGGTGCCAATACTCATTGACGTTGTATCATCGTCTAATACAACATCAAATTGAATATTAGCAGCCAACACCGCACCAGAATTAATACAAAACCCGACAATCCCACATAGAAATAAAACCACACGCATATGATATGGCACACAACGTTTGTTTAATTTAACTGCTAATTTCACCCGGAAAAGCCCTAACCTGTATAGGTGGTTATTTAAACCATTGATGTATAAGGAAATAATATGCTTAATAAGTCGCTAAGAAAAAAAACTATACCTATTTAAAGTAGACGAAGTTCAAATTTTGGTCAAAGTTGTTAGCGCATTTGACAATTTTCTTTTTGCAATAAATCCTCGATATGTGGCACACTGAAAAAGGCTCCAAAAAACAACAAAAAGCGAGGGCAACCTTTTGAAAACACTTATATTATCCTTGTTCCTCGGGTTATTTTTGGCCAGCTGTACGTTGCCACAGCACTCGCCTTTTGACCCTTCAGATACTGTCTATAAAAAATCCAGCCCAAGTTCCAGCAAAGCCAGAGTGACGTTTGTCAGAAACCAAAACAACTCACAAATCCCTATTATTACCGCTGTCTCCATTGATAACTGGATCGTCGCGACGCTCGCGCCTGGTGAGAAGACCACGCTGGAGGTCGACCCAGGGCTTCGAGAAGTCGGCGTTAAGGGTAAAAGCACCTCATTTACACTCAAACCTTCAAGGGAGTACTTTTTTTATATCGAATTGAACAAAGAAGGGACTCAGTATGAATTACACTCAGTTCTAGAATCCGAGTCCGACCGTATTCATAAGTCTTAAAGCACGCCAAGTACAGCTTATGCAAGATTGTATTGCCCACTCAAACTCTGTAATATCCTTCGCTATCGGATTTAACAAGTTTATACATTAAGCAATATCAAGGATTTATCATGAGTAATACTGTGAAAGAAGACCTCGAATTTATTAAGAAAGGTCTATTCAAAATGGGCAGAAATCGCGTTGCAGCCCTTCCGGTCCACACGACGTGGGAATTAACTGACGAAATGGAAGACCGCATAGCACGTGTAATCAAAGAACTAGAATCCTCAGAAAAGTAGTAGCTTAGGCTATTACTTTTCAACCCTCTACCACCTCCCCTCCACCCCGTTACGCTTATCCTCATTCAAAGTCGCTCAGATTTGGTTGCTAGACTACACTAATTAGACAACCTCATTCATCTTCAGCTCGCGGCTCAAAGCATGGTCTACTTGTGGAATAATCGGCTGTTTGCACTTAGCGCCGAACAATACTGGCTGGGTACTACCCAATGGCAACAGCCTCTTCCAGGCTCGCCTCTGGTATAGCGCTATGGCTGACACTCTGCTCAAAAATAAGCAAATGGTTGTGAATACCATCCCGATATCGAGGGCTATTAGCTTTATCCTTATCAGTGTATTTGTTGCTTTTGGTGTTGCCGTATCCTTATTCCTATATACCGCTCTAGAAAATGATTTCGGGAAAATACAACAACAGGATTTTGACCGCCAAATCAACTCATACGGGGCATTAGTTGCTCAACATATTGAATCCCATATTCAATTTGTTCGAGATATATCCAGCCACCCCTACTTCACTGATGCCCTCAACGATCCAAAAAGTAATCACGAGAACCTTCAATCCTATATGGATGGTATTCGCCCACATGAAAAGGGGGTAGACATAATTCTACTACAACCAGGTGGGACGATCGTATATACAACCGGTACCCAGCAAAATAGGCTCTATCAAGAACAAACCTGGGTGGACAATCTGATTAGCAACGGTGACGATAACTATTTCAATGTGTATCAAAAAAACAAAAAATACTATTTCACATTCGCTACTGCCATAAAACAGGGAGCCGCTAAAACCGGTATTCTCTTAACGGAAACGCCTGTCGAAGCCCTTTCACGTAGTCCATATTGGCCTACTGATGAAAATCACGAAAAGATAGCGCTCTATCACAAAGATCAGTTGATTCTCTCGATAGGATTAGAGCCACCGTTATCGACAAGGAGTCAATATGACATCGAAAAATACAACATCCTTATTGTCGGACAGCTCAACAATCTTACGCTACTTACCACAAGAGACAAAATACTTACCCGATTTATGGTAACTCTCTTCTTGCTATCACTCTGCGCGGTACTGGTGATATTCAAGATAAACAAAACTCTTGTGATCGAGCCTTTATGGAATTTAAGAGAAATAACAAACCAAATATCCAATGGTAAATTTAGACGGGAAAAAACCTTCCGCCGAGAAGCCGATATAAAGGCAAAAAGATATCAACTACAAGAAATCAACAATCTCAGCAACGACATCATGTCAATGGCGGGAACGCTAAACACCCGGGAGCAGTCCCTACAGGAATCAAACAATACACTAGAGCAACGAGTTTTGGAAAGAACCCAGGAATTACAAATAACACACGATTTAGCACTCAGTGCAAACCGTGCAAAATCCGGATTCCTGGCCACAATGAGTCACGAAATAAGAACACCCATGAATGCAGTATTGGGTATTCTAGGCCTACTAAGAAAAACCAATTTAACGCCTCGACAAAATAGATTGGTACAGACAGGCAGAGATTCGGGAGAACTATTACTCACCATTATTAACGATATCTTAGATTTTTCTAAAATGGAGGCTGATAGGCTTCAATTAGAACATACAGGATTTAATCTAAAGCACTTACTGGAATCAACCATTCGTTTACTAAAATCTCAAGCTGATAGTAAAAAAATTACTCTTGAGCTTATCATTCACCCTGATACACCTACCTTTGTTAAGGGAGATCCCGATCGCCTTCGACAGGTACTGATCAATCTCATCAACAATGCCATAAAATTCACGTCCTGTGGGAGTATCAAAGTTGTTGTATCAACCACTATCGCTGCTGAAGGTGAGAAGTTTAATTTACTATGCGCCGTTAAAGATACCGGTGTAGGCATACCCGATGAAGTAAAAGAGTCCTTATTTGATGAATTTACGATGGCCGACCAAACGCATTCCCGACGCTACGAAGGCACAGGACTTGGGCTAGCGATATGTAAACGACTCGTGTCACTAATGGGGGGAGAGATAAGTTTATCTAGCGAAGTCGGCAATGGTAGTACCTTTACTTTTACCGCTAGCCTAGAGTCTGCGGCGAATCTAGAAGAAGAAATTTCTCGAAAAGAAAATGAAGCTAAGCTTATGCCTGCACCTGGAACTCGAGTACTTTTGGCAGAAGACAATCCAGCAAATCAGATGCTTGTAAAAGACATATTGGAAGAGATGGAGCTTCATGTCGATACAGCTGGAAACGGGTTAGAAGCCGTTCAAGCGATTCGCGACAGACCCTATGACGTAGTCCTTATGGATATTTCCATGCCCGAAATGGATGGCATGACCGCCACCCATGAAATTAGAAAATTACCGAGAGATGTATCGAAAACCCCCATCATTGCGCTCACCGCTCATGTATTGGCCGGTGACAGAGAGCGTTTTATCGAAGCAGGCATGGATGACTATCTCACAAAACCCATTGATAGAGCAGAAACACTGCACTGCATCGCAGTATGGACAGGTGCCACAGAATTACAGCCGGACGAAGAAGATTATAGTGAAGCAAAAACTATGGAATCAAATGACAAAAAAAGTAACGAGCCTAGAATCGCGTTCCAACAGAACGACAAAAAAGCTGACGTTGTCGATGAGCCACAAAATGAAAATACGGAGCTGGTCTCAGAAGGCACCTTGTTACAACTCGCCAAGGATACGTCTCCAAATATTCTTCCCAAGCTACTGACACTCTATATGAAAGATGCCAAGGAAAGAATGCAACGGATACAACAAGCGATAAGTGACGAAGACATGAGCACATTGGAATTCGAGGTGCACACGGTAGGCAGTAGTGCCGGGGCACATAGTAATATAGCGTTACTTAAGCTTGCTCGAAAAGTAGAACAACTTTGTCAGGAAAAGAATTTTGAAGAGGCTGTGGATCAAGCAAGTTCACTTAATGCACTGGCGAAGGAGTCTTTTGACTTGTTAGAAAGACGTGTCGCTAAAGGTTTCGAATAACGCCATACATATCAGGAACATTAATGAAAGATAAACCCAATGTACTACTCGTTGAAGACTCCGCACCTCTGGCAGCACTCTATCAAGAGTATCTTAGTGACGAGCCTATCAATTTGGATATTGCAGGCACTGGCAAAGAGGCAATGGAAAAGATAGAAATCTGCCCTCCCGAACTAATGATACTTGATCTTATGTTACCCGATATGAACGGTGAAGAGATTTTAACCTGGATTCAAAAACAGGGATTCCCGACCTCTACAATCGTCGCTACCGGCCATGGATCTGTTGATATTGCGGTTAGTGTCATGCGAGGTGGCGCAGAAGATTTCCTTGAAAAACCCATTGATGCCAATCGCCTAAAAACTACGGTCAGAAACCTTCTTGAAAGAGCGCGATTACGACGCATTGTTGATGAATTCCAAGAGTCATTCGGTCGTGATAAATATCACGGGTTTATCGGTTCTAGTTTGCCAATGCAAACCGTTTACAAAATTATCGATGCAGCAGCACCCAGTACCGCCACAGTCTTTATCACAGGAGAGAGTGGTACCGGTAAGGAAGTAGCCGCTGAAGCCATACACAAACAAGGCAACAGGGCAGACAAACCATTCGTACCACTGAACTGTGGAGCAATCCCCCACGACCTGATGGAAAGTGAAATATTTGGACATATTAAAGGGGCATTCACTGGCGCAGTTAATGACCGTAAAGGCGCAGCGTCGATGGCCGACGGGGGCACCCTGTTCTTGGATGAAATCGGAGAAATGGACATGGAGCTGCAAACAAAATTGTTACGCTTTGTCCAAACAGGCAGTTTTCAGAAAGTTGGCTCGTCGAAAACGGAAAAAGTCGATGTCCGTTTTATTTGTGCCACAAACAGAGATCCGCTACAAGCGGTTGCCGATGGCATATTTAGGGAAGATCTCTACTACCGATTACACGTAGTTCCCATACATCTCCCTCCTCTCAGAGATCGTGGGGATGATATCATAGCGATTGCCACACATTTTTTGCATACCTACGCTAAAGAAGAAAATAAGAGTTTTTCTGCGTTCTCTCAAGAAGTTAACGTAATCTTCAGAAAATACAATTGGCCCGGTAACGTTAGGCAACTGCAAAACGTCATTCGAAATATCATGGTGTTGCATAATGACCAGACTGTTGCATTAGATCATTTGCCACCGCCCATCAATACCTTTCTACATAAAGATGAAATCATTCAGCTTGAACGCTCCGCAACGCTAGAAACATCCAACTCAAGCGAAAGTAACTTCAGTCTGAACGAGGACACAACAATCCGCCCACTGGCTTTAGTCGAAAGAGAAACGATTGAGCAAGCGATCAATCTATGTGACGGTAACGTACCAAAAGCTGCCGCTCTTCTAGAGGTAAGTCCGTCAACGATCTATCGAAAAAAGCAAACGTGGGAAGCCTAACTATGCGCTAATACGACCCTCAAGGTCCATCTCTCCTTCCATCAATGACCGAAGTCCTCGTACCAAGGGCTGCTTTGCAGCCAATCCTAGGGAAGCAGTCGCATATCGTGGGTCCCCTACCGACACTCTGATATCCCCACGACGGGCTTGCTGATATTCAATAGGCATCTGCACAGAACTAATCGTCATCATCATTTTCGCCAACGATTCAATCGTTACAGGTCTCCCGGTGCACACATTATAAATGGAAGGTGAGCGCTTCATACGTTCCAATGCCGCACGCATAAAGAGAACAACATCCTTCACATAGATAAAATCTCTCATCTGCTTTCCATCACCGTAAATTGTCAATGGCTTATTTTTTAACACGCGGTCAATGAACGTCGAGATCACACCGGAATAATGAGAGGTTTCTAATTGTTTTTCGCCATAAACATTGAAAAAACGCATACCCGCGGTAGGAACACCGTGTTCTAATGTAGCAACACGAGCATGTAATTCAGTTCCCAGTTTATCAGCTCCATAACCAGTTAATGGACTAACGGTTGAATTTTCTGTTAATGGCATTTCTGCATTATCACCATAAACGGCTGCAGAAGATGCGTATATTACGGGGATCCTATCGACTTTAGCTGCATCCAATACGTGTAGACTTCCTGTCATATTTACCTCGTGCGTAGGCAACCATTGTTCATTAGACTTTTGCACGGATGCGATAGCCGCCAAATGAAAGCACGCATCTATATTCCACATACAGGAACGTACCGTATATTTATCCGCGACACTTCCGATCACTAAATCAACCGACTGCGGGATGTTACCCACTTTACCCGTAGAAAGGTCATCGAGGACCCTAACATTGTGTCCATCATTAACTAAGCTCTCGACTAAGTGTGAACCGATAAATCCACAACCACCGGTGACTAGATAGTTTGCCATTGCTAATTTCTCTCTGCGTTACGTTTTGGTTATTGTTGGGATTGCAATCACTGTGCCATAGCCTACGCGCCGCTGAATACGTGGTTTCTCACGTAGCGGGTAGGCATTTCAGGCAATATGCAACGCATGATGCACTCATCGCCCTCCTTTTCATCGCAATTTGCTCGCCCAATCCCATTTTATACGGTTCAAAAAGACGGCATCAAAATTGCTCCTGTATAAACACCATTAAGACGATGAGGCATTAGAAATGCTCAACAAAAAAGAAATTTGGTTGCTACTTGATACTCGATCAACGGGTGGGATAGAAACCCATGTATATCAGTTAGCCATGGGGCTCACTCGAATAGGTATCAGCACTAAAGTAATATTCCTTACTAATTACGGTCAACACCCACTAAAAGAACAACTGGAAAGCAACACCATTCCCTATGAAGTGCTCGATGGAAAAATAAGTACGCTATATAAGCGAGTAAAAGAAAATCGCGAAATAGTTCTACATACTCATGGGTACAAATCAAATATATACGGAAGATTTGTATCCACGTTACTTAACATCGCCAGCGTTTCTACCCACCACGCTGGCGATGTGGGAACAGGAAAGCTCTACATTTATGGCATGATCGATCGATATACCGCCATGTTATCAAACAAAAATTATTCCGTCGTGAGCAAAGAGATCGATGCAAGGATACCCGCCGCTACCGAAATACTGGACAACTTTATTAACACCGAAGGACTGGCTCCCTCGAATGGGAAGAATATAGCGTTTGTCGGTCGCCTAAGTAAAGAAAAGGGCCCCGATCTATTTGTTGACCTAGCAAGAAGAATGCCCCAGGCCACCTTTTATATCTATGGCGATGGTCCAGAGCGCCAAAACCTTCAAGAAGAGAAAACAGATAATGTTGTATTCTGCGGGGGGAAAAAGTCCATGGATCCCTACTGGTCTGAAATAGACATTCTGATTATGCCATCCAGGCAAGAAGGTCTTCCACTATCTGCATTAGAAGCAATGGCTAGAGGTATTCCTGTATTAGCGACCAATGTAGGCCAACTAGGCAATCTAATCAATCACGGGGCTGATGGTTGGTTAATACCACCCAATAGCACACAGCATCTAGTTGACGTACTACAGCAATGGTTTGAGATGGACAGCATAGAAAAAGCAGACATCAAAAGATCGGCACAGGAAAAAATTGAAAATCGCTATAGCGCCAATATTGTTATCCCACAAATATTCGATTCCTATAATGAAATTGCAAAATGGTAATTTTTCGCAATTTCGCTATTTTTAGCTTTGGGTGAAAACCACAAAAAACGTTTGGATACTAGAAATATAGATGAAATACAATAAGATATCGCAACTTCGTACTTTGGCTCAATGATTGCAATCTCCTCCTTCAGCTTGACCACAGAGATAAATCAATCATATCGATACGGAGATTCCTATGATCTTGTTCGAAGCGATCATAGGAACGGAGAAAAAAATGAGTCGAAAAATTGCAATTCTGTCCGCAATAATAATTTCCTTTCAAATCAATATTTCACATGCGATAACCTGGGAGTGGGTCGGAGCAGATCAAACAGCCGTCAGCACTCCTCTCAATAATTATTCAGCGGGATCTGGCACACCTCTCACCTTAACCAATATTAACCATCTATTAGATGTGAATATGCTCGATAACTTCTATGGAATGGTTCCTGAGGGGCAGGAAGTTAGTAGCAATTTACTGAATAGCACATTCAATACTATATCAATCAAAGATGATCTAGCTGAAGGCGAGTTCGCAACCATTAAGGTCACCTTTCTAAATGAAGGTGCCGGTTACCGCAATGCGCTAGGGTATTTTATTTACGACACCGACACACCCCCTTCTTCCATTGCTGAAGTTGATCATATACTGGTATTCCCAAACAGCTCTAAGCTTGGTTCAGGAGGCGGGCTAATTCAAGGTGATCAGGTTGACCTTCAAATAGAGTTAGTTGGCGGGAAAAGCATTGGTTTCTTCGTAAATTCAAACGGCTGGAACTGGAGTTACGGTTATCAAAAAAGTAGCTTTCTCTATGATCAGCCCTTTTATACACTCCCAAGTTTGAACCCTAGTGTTGGTTTGGGTCAACGGTACCATGTCGTACTAAACGATGACCAAAGCGCTAGCGGCGATATTGGTTACTTTGTTTATGGCTTTGAAGATATTAGAACGAATGGTGGAGACAGAGACTATAACGATCTGATTTTTAACGTGGAAGTCAGCCCAGTCTCAGCGGTCGAAGGCGTTGAAGAAGCTATCGTTATCGAATCGGTAATCGACAAAGTAACGACTAAAGCAGGTACTCTTGCCTTTGAAGATAATTGGCCCTTAGCAGGAGATTATGATTTTAATGATGCAGTATTGGCCTATAACATTACCCAAACTGACAACGGCGAAAGTACCAATGATTATGTCAAGAGTATCGTATTGGCATATGAGATCAATGCCATTGGAGCAACCTTTCACAACGGTATAGCCCTTACTATACCCGGGCTCACCGCAGGAATGATTGATAGTGCTGTATTAGAAAAAACAAAAGATGGCGTCACCACAACTATCACTGAAGAGACCCAAGTGACTACCCATATAACATCAGCGGGATCAAGTGTAGAGCGCAGCTACCCATACCCGTTAATAAAGGACTCTGAGCTCGGAAACAGCAGTGTAACCTTTACTTTGTCAGAGAACCTTTTCGAGGAATTGAGCTCCTTTAATAGTAGCGCTTTGGTTTATGAAACCAACAGCTGTCTATATAAAACAATACCTTCCGGTGGGTGCTCAGGTTCAACCACCGCCGCCTCGCTCACACTCACTATAACCTTAGTGGTAGATGCCTTTCCCGTTGAGAATATCGGAAGTATGCCCTTTGACACCTATATGTTCGGTAGTCATAAGGGCGATATCTACCGGTTCGCACGAGGCTCCGGATCCAGCAACGACTGGTTTACGCCCTGGTCAAACTTCTTCTCTGAAAGAGATAGCGCCAACGGCCCTGGCCCCGGAAACTTTCTAGAAATCCACCTAAAGCAGTTCATTGGCAGTAACGCTTTTGAAGAAGATTACAGTAGCGATTCTCATACTAACGCCAAAACAGTTGACGCCCAAAATGCATCTAACGGTGGAAACCGTTTTATTTCTCGACAGTTAACCCACCTTGGTGTCGAAACGGGTAATTTACCCTGGGTATTAGATTTGCCTGAGGACTGGAAGCACCCCAAAGAACGGGTGGATATAAACAAGGCCTACCCAAACTTTATCAATTGGGTAGAAGACAATAGCACACACCAAGACTGGTATGAATCTGATGTACGTACAAACAAACTTTATAACAATTAAATCAAATGCTTCTGGAGCAAAATATGAGTAATTTATTCGAAAAATCAATCTTCATTATTCTGCCGATCATGATCACCGCCTGTGGGGGCGGTGGTGGTGGAGGCGGAAGCGATGAGAGTTCAGCTGTCACGCCTAGCGAGCCTACAGTGGTAGAGGCTGAGGCCGCCACCAAGGATTCATTAGCAAGCCCTGATGCGACCTTCAATACAAGCAAAGACATGCGCTACACCGCATACAATACCAGCAATTACGATGTTACTCTCTTTGTCTATAACGATAGAAATACACTTATGAGCAGAGTCCACATTCCTTCGAATACACAGAAGAGCATGGAATATGAGGTCGCCATGGCTGACTCGTCTGTAACTCATACATGGCGGTATAGAGAACTAGTACATTCTGAGGATACGAACACTTCTGATTTAGCCTCAGTAGAATTTTCGACGTTTTAAGCTAAGCCCCCTACCATGGTCAACCCATTAATGGGTTGACCATGGCCCTCCTCCACTTCAATTTCATTGCGCTTCGCAATCTGCAACAGAACCTACTCCGACTACCCCCTCTTTCTTTTTGTCCTTTACCCATACCTAAAATAACCCGATTTATCAAGGGTTTATATTTTCACATTGCCTATTTATTAAACTGGCCTATCAATTGCACCTACCCCACTAAATACAACGTCACGGCAAAGGATCAACATGTGGAATAGAAGTCTACCCACCATTTTATTTACACACTATGGCGACAACTGGATAAGGGGAAGCGAACGATGCCTTCTAGATTTGATGAACAACATCAACCGAAAGAAATACAACATTGTTCTTTGGTGCAATAGTGAAATATTGTCCGAGGCAGCAACAAAACTCAAGATTGACGTCATTCTCACAAACTTTTCTGTTCTATTTTCAAGTGAATGTAGTATGCCCCTACCCGACTACACAAGGATCATTCAAATAGGAAATCACCTTGTCGAAAAGTACAAGGTCAATATTATTCACTCAAATAGTGGTGCTCCAAATATTTGGCTAAACCCTATATCACGATATCAACGACTTCCCCTTATCGTTCATCTTCATGCACATTACAGCTTACGGGATCGTGTAACACTGGGGCTGCATCATGTACCTATGACCGTTGGCGTTAGCCCAGCGGTACTTGCTGAGTTTCATCAGGACGGATCATCCCCACAACAATTGAGAATAATTCCCAACGGGCTAGACGTTCAGGAACTCAACAAACAACCAACATGCGACTTGCGCAATACCCTGGGATTAAATGACCAAACAATTCTTATTTCAACAACCGGCTCCCTTATTCATCGAAAAGGAATTGATATTGCCATTTCATCGGTAGTAAATCTTCATAAACAGGGTTTACCGGTACATCTCGTTATCTTTGGTGAAGGCCCTCAAAGGATAACATTACAACGTCAAATACACGCAGCTTGCGCACAAAAGTACATCCACTTATATGGCGAATCAGAGGAGATCGTTGGCTTATTAAAAAGTGGTGTTGATATATTTATATCGACAGCAAGAAAGGAGGCCTTTGGATTAGCGATAGCGGAAGCAAGCTTATCTGGCATTCCTGTTATCGCGCCAAGAAGTGGAGAGTTCCCCAACATCATCATCGAAGGAAAAACAGGATTATTATTCGATCCGAAAGACCCGTCAACGCTAGAAACTGAAATAAGAAAAATAATTTCAGACAAAAAAATTGCGATGCTAATGGGAGAAAATGGAAAAAAGCACGTAGAGCAGAACTACGGATTATCCAACTACATTGCACAATTCGAAGAGCTATATGACTCAATGTTGAAAGACAAGAACATGAGGATGAACTGGCTATCACATTGGAAAATAGTCGCAATTATAAAACTAAGCATTCGTAGAATATTCAAGCTACGCAAAGCAATAGACGTAAACGGGCTTACACAATGAAAAAGACACGCATACTCATCATAGACCCCATTACGTTCAGGGGGGGATCTAAGGTCGCAACGGAAAGCATCGTAAACCTATTGGATCCCAAAAAATACGAAATCATAGTGGTATCTTCGGACTCGCATTCCTGGAAAGAAGATTCATTCAAGAAATTCAGCCTGCTGGAGTTACAATACCTAAAGAATAAGGAACAAGGTATCTACTATTTTCTAAAGCACATATTTATCGCCATTAATATTGTATTCGCCCGATTACGGGTTGGGAAAATCGATATCGCGATCGGCGCATCAGGACCAGGCGTTGACCTATCGATCTATCTGCTGAAACGCGCGTTACGATACAAATTGGTACAATTCATACACGGCCCCGTTGCAAAATCCAAGACTATCGGAAAATGCTTGTACCGAGCTGATGAAATTTTTCATTTAGAAACAGCGATTAACTCGATAAAAGATGCACTTTCCACACAACCATGCCAAACGAAAGATCTATATGAGAAACCGAGATTTAATATATTACACAATGGATTGAGCAAATCGAAATGGCCCAGTCAATGCCAGCAAGCGAAACCAAGAGTATTCTGGGCTTCATCTACGCTAAAATGGAAGGGACTGGACATTCTTTTAGATGCGTTAAAAAGCCTGGAAGAATGTTCGAAACCTGACACTCATATTTGCTATATCACTCCAAAAGACACTCCTCTTGCCACATCTGACACGAATATCGCGATAACTAATGTTCAATGGCACAACGAACCCAAAAATTTGGATACGCTTCGTGCCGAAAGTAACATCTTTGTGTCGACAAGTACGCAAGAACCGTTTGGCCTTTCCATTCTAGAAGCCATGGCCGCAGGTCACTGCATAATCATTCCATCTGATGGTGCTTATTGGGACAAAAAATTGGTGAATGGTGTTAATTGTTTGAAATACCAGCCGGGTGATGCTTTGGATCTAGCAAAAACGATCTCGTTAGCGGTATCACAGACGGAAATACGACAGAGCACGGGAAGGTTAGCCAAAAAGATTTCGGAAGGATACCAAGCAGAAGCCCTTTACCTCCCCGTAATTTTAGCCTTTGAGATAGATAGTGCTCAACCTTCCCAGTGTCCAAACGAGGACTATTAGCCATGACCGCGATACGGCTTAGCTTATTTAAATTACCAAAAGCCATGCGACATACCATAATTTACGGTTTTAGCATTGCTTTTATGAAAGGGATTTCCCTAATAATGTTGCCTTTTATCGCAAACCATATGCCGGCAGCTGAATTTGGTCGACTAGAATTATTAAGCAGTATCGCGCTAATCGGAAGTGTCGTTATTGGAATGGGTCTTGAACAAACATTATTTCGTTTTGCAGGAACAACTAATGACCCCATATTAAGAAAAGAGCTAGCAGCAAGTATTTTCGGTATAACCCTGCTTATCGGATGTTGTTCCATCATAATATCCATCCTATCATACGAGAAAATTGCACAGCTACTCGCAGGTGATATCGAGAGCTACGATGTATTATTAATTTTATCCGTTCTTTCATTAGAAGGATGTATCGCAATTCCACTAGGTTGGATGAGAATGAATGACAAAGTAATGCCATTCTTCTGTGCAACAACCGGGCGCGCCTTACTCCATGCGATATTCACGATTATTTTCATACTATCTGGACGAGGAATATCTGGAATTTTAGAAGCAGGTCTAATCGCAGCCGTTATTCAATCGGTATTTCTATTTTATCACCATATAAAGACAGCAGGACTATCTCTTAATCTCCGCACAACGAAAAAAACCTTGATTTATAGTATCCCCATCGTGGGAAGTGGCCTCGTAGCATTTGCTCTGAACGGCTTCGACCGTTGGGTGCTCGCCGATAACGTGTCGTTAGCCGATATAGCGCAATATGGAGTGGCAGCAAAATTCTCACTTGCCGTAGTACTGTTACTTCAACCCTTTACCATGTGGTGGAATCCAAAGCGATTCCAAGTGTTATCTCAACCTAATGGTAAAGATAACATCGCAAAGTATGTTTCGATCGGGACAACGCTACTGCTGATCATCACCTCGTTGATTTGTATAACCTCCCCGCTGATAATCGAACTATGGTTACCACAAGCCTATTGGAACGCAACATCCTATTTATTGGGCATAGCGCTGGCCATGTTCTTCAAAGAAATGTGCGAACTTTACAATATCGGATGTTTCGCTTCAAATAATACCCATGCACAGCTTGTTATTAATATCATTGGATCTGTAACGGGTATTGTTATGATGCTAAGTCTATCTACTATACATTTTGTATGGGGCATTATCTACGCCCTAATAATCGCTCATGCGATTCGATTTGTTTTGTTTTATCTGGTTAGTCAAAGGATAACACTCATACAATATCCACACGTCAAACTGATGATATTCTCCATTTTTTGTATCACAACCGTAGCCTTTGGCTTAGACATTGAAGGCACTCTTAATCGTTTGACCTATATCACGTTTACAATGCTAGCGCAGATATATGCGGCGACACGAATTGGGATCATTCCTCTTATAACAAAAGAAAAAGAGGAAAAAACAACATGCGTATAATCACCCAACACCAAATATCCAATGCCATCCTCACTTCAGTATTCTGTTGTTTTATCTCGATTTGTTGGTTTCTCATTCCAAATCCGGCCATTGCATTAGTCATCAGCATTCTTCCTGTCGCAATACTCTTTGTGCTATGGAAACCGTTCCTCATGGTTCTGCTGTTTGTTGCATTTTCATTTTTTAGACTACACGAGGTTTTTCCCGCGATATATAATTTCAAAATCCCGTTGCTTCTATCCTTAGCATCGCTATTAGCCCTAACGTGGCATGTAGGAATCAGTAGAAAAATCGAAATCTATTTTTCGAAAGAACTTATCGCCATTTCTGTATTTTTTGCCCTTGTTACCTTCGGAGTCCTTATGGCCAGCAATAGACCGGTCGCAATTGAGTACTTCAAAGGCATTTATTGGAAAATTGCGTTGATGACCTATGCCATTGCTTTCCTCACGAGGCAAGCTAGCGACTTCGCACTCGCCGCGAAGGTTATTACATTTTCCGGCGTTCTTGTCGGTCTAGTCGCACTATCCAACAAGATGAACTCTATAGGTTTAGTCGAAGGTACCAGAGTCACTATTGGACGACACATTGGCTCGGTCCTTGGTGACCCAAATGATCTAGCATTAGTGTTAATGTTCCCAGCCTCATTTGCCGTCAGTCTTGCCATAACCAAAGGGCTTTCTCGCGGATCTCGCTGTTTAGGACTTATTAGTATTGTCGTGCTTTTCTCAGCCATTATCGCTACACAAAGCCGGGGCGGTTTACTCGGTGTTCTCGCGGTATTTGGAATCTATGGCTATAGAAAAATACAGTCAAAAGCACTATTTTTATCGATCGCAATTATCGGTGCAGGTTTACTCTATGGCGTTGCAGGAATATCCGATAGATCAAGCGGAGGCGCTGCGGAGGACGGCATTGATGCCTCCGCAATGGGTCGATTGTACGCCTGGGAAGCAGCGTTTGGCATGGCGACACACAATCCATTAACCGGTGTTGGTATCGATAATTTCTACTCGAATTACTACTACTACAGCCCCCATTGGGACGGGCTAAATCACGCCGTACATAGTACCTGGTTCGGCGTTCTGGCCGAAACAGGGTTTCTGGGATTATTCGTATTTGTGTTTAATATAATTTTACTGCTAAAGACTTCCTATCGATCCCTTACATTGATGGAAATACACCAAGATACTATCGATCCAGCAGTCATTGCCGCGGCTCAAGCAGTATTCGCAGGACTTATCGGAACGGTAATTTCTGGGACATTTCTAACCCAGGGTTTTACTTGGCCCATTTATATTTTAGCAGCACTTGTCGTCGCCACATCGCGCTGGACTCAAAACGTACTCCCCAGTGTAATAGATTCAAGTAATAGAGGAGAGAAATCATGCAATACGCCCAACATCCAGCTTCAGAGTACGAATGCGTCTCTCCATTGTCGATATTGATAGTAGACGATTCAGAAAGCGAGCGAGCACTTATACGTTATACATTGGAAAATTTGAATCACAACATAATTGAAGTTTCCAATGGTCAAGACGCATTGAAAATAATTGCAAAGAGCAAAGGAAGCATCGACCTTATCCTTCTTGATGTTCTAATGCCGATTCAGGATGGTTATAAAATCGCAACTAAAATCCGATGTCACGAAGAAAAATGCAACGATGAATGGTGCCCCATTATCTTTCTTAGCGGAAAAAACAATCCCGCTGATATTGCCCGAGGCATTTATTCCGGCGGTGATGATTATCTCGTCAAACCCGTCAATTCTGTCATTCTGAAAGCTAAGATTATCGCGATGCAACGTATCGCCATGATGAGGAGAAGACTGATTGAAACCAGAGAACAACTTAGAATCCTTGCGCATACCGATGAACTTACAAGAATTCCAAACCGAAGAAAAATAAATGAAATCATCGACTCTGAGATTGCAAGATCCAATCGAAACCTAATTCCATTCACCGTCGCGATTCTTGATCTTGACCATTTCAAAAACATCAACGATACCTATGGACATAAAGCAGGAGACCTTGTTCTTCAATCTATTTGCCTTGTTCTTAAAAAAACGCTACGCGCAGAAGACAGCATAGGAAGAATAGGAGGTGAAGAGTTTTGTATCTGCTTACCAAGTTCCTGTAACGAACCACTCAAAGATCCGTTTGAACGCTTTCGTCAAGCCATTGAAAATTCTCATGTCCTATTTGACGGTAAGAGGCTATCTATAACGGCAAGCTTTGGCATCACCTTATTTCAACCAAAGAATGACACTCCCGCGAGCGTCCTAGAGCGCGCAGATAAGGCCCTTTACATTGCTAAGAACCAAGGAAGAAATCGAGTTGAAATATTGTAATCAACGTGCAGATATATATGCATATTGCGAATAGACCAACCCATAATTTAAGCCTCAACTAGCAATAAACCATAACCATTTGATTTCATACCATTTTATCTATTAGTCGTTCTGGTCTAAAAACTGCAATACAGGTTATACAACCAATAAACCGTGGGAAAATCATGAATACGCTAACACTCAATGGAACGAAACAATGGATCAAAACCAGCAATCATCCGATAGCCAAATTTCTATTCGTAACAATAAAATCTCTACTCAATTTCGACATACCACTGCCAAAATTTTTTCTGAAGTTACTCTACCACTGCCACTGTTTCTTTCGAACATTATTCGCGTCACTTGCACGCGTATTCATATGGACACCATTACTGAAGGGTAGGCTTGATGGTGTTGGTAAAAGGCTCTATCTCTACGGTGGACTCCCCTTTATAAGTGGCGCAACCCAAATACATATCGGCAATGACTGTAGGATTTCTGGGCACACAACTATTAGTGGACGCGTCGTTTCTGATCCAGCCCCGGTTCTGATGGTTGGAGATAACGTTGATATTGGTTGGCTAACCACAATTGCGGTCGGCAGTAGAATCGAAATCGGCAATAACGTGAGAATTGCCGGCAGGGCATTTTTCGCCGGTTACCCAGGCCATCCCATTGATCCTATCGACCGCGCAAAAGGGCTACCCGACACCGATAACCAAGTGGGCGATATAATCCTTGAAGATGATGTTTGGCTGGCAACTGGCGTCTCTGTAATGGCAGGTGTACATATTGGTCATGGCACAATAGTAGCTGCAGACAGCGTCGTGACACATGACCTCCCATCCATGGTATTGGCCGCAGGGTCTCCCGCAAAAGTAATACGCTCGCTTTCCCCCTCCAGTAAAAAATTCAAGGACGACCTATGAGAGTTTTGACGGTTATATTACTCGTGACAATGTGTTCCATACTCTTTGTCGTGCCAGCTATTTCTAGTAATAACATAGAAATCAACAGTGTAAATATATACTTCAACACACTGAATATTATGATAGTTCTGTCTGCGCTTTTACTAACAGGCTGGACCGGTAAGCTGGCAAAGGCAATGCTACTGGCCTCTGCTTGTGTCTGCATTTTGTCGATACTAATTACAGGCGGCATGTTGAGTAGCGGCGCATTCCATTCTATATTAGCGACCAATATCGATGAAATTTACGGTTACTTCATGTTGATAGATTGGCTGCCAGTAATCGTATTTTCACTTATCTTCCTGTGCGCTTCCATTCTCATTTTCAGATGTCAATTATACTTGCCTAAACCGGTAAGAGTGATGGTGTTCGGATTAACCGTCGCTTTGCTATTCGGTTACCCTGGATTTAGATTCTCAGTAGATACCGCGTACTCAAAAGACGTTAGGGAAGATCCATTCTCTGCTCTCTATATATTCCCAGACATGCCTTCCTACAACCTGTACTTAGTCGCAAGCTTAGCGATGCACGAACGCAGTTTAAGTACCAGCCCCTATGGTACAAGTCTACCTGACCATGTTCACACGCTGCCTGTTGCCGAAGATAATAGTGGCGACCTTATACTTATTCTAGGTGAGTCCTCCCGCAGGCACTCTTATTCCATTTATGGGGAACCCATAAACACAACTCCCAACCTTAAGAAACGAGCGCTACATTCACCTAATTTCACAAAGATTGAGGACGTATTCTCTCCTGCACCAAATACCCGAGAATCGGTTGCCCGCTCCCTTTCATTCGCAACCAGCGATACCTACCTTCATGAGGGATTGCCATTCAAAACATTACTTGGCGCATTATCAGAAGCCGATTACCATACCGTGTGGATAACCACTCAAGACCTGTACACCCGCTGGGACACTTTCAGCGCCAAAGTAGCCAACAGTGCAGATGAAGTTATCCATAAGAATCCTAATAACGGTCCCTGGACTGACGAGATAGCCGCTAGCTACGCAGTTGAAGAGCTACGCAAGCCACGGAAATCATTTGTCATTCTGCACCTCTGGGGAGAACACAGCGACTATGGTATCAGAAATGGCCAACCTATCCCTGATACCAGTATCCAGGCTATTAAGGAGCATGACGATGCAAAAGAACGCTCTAAAGAAGAAATTGAATATCTCGCCTCCATTCATCATACCGATGAGATTATCGAATCCATATTCTCACATATAGACACCTCGGAAAGATCTGACCTCGCCATCTATTTCCCTGATCATGGCGAAGTTATTGGCAAAGGACACGGATTAGTGCCCATTGATATTGATTCTGAATTGTCGATCCCGATGGTTGCGCAAGGGAAACAAAGCCGAGAACTTATTGCAGAAATTGATCGCTTTAGAGACTCCGAATATGGGATTTTCAATACATCCTACTTTCCTGAAGTCATGATCAATCTTCTCGGTGGAGAGGCGTCACCACCACTGGATAGTTTAACTCTGTCATTCTATTCGATTCAAGGTCACCCTTCACACGTGGGTAATCAATACTATGAATAACACCATTAAATATTCAATTCTCGCAAGTGTACTATCTCTACTTGCCACTGTTATTGTAACGGTTATCGCGTTACATCATATCAATAAACTCAGGCCCATTAAGGTGTTTGTTGAATACTATACGTGCCGTATTGTAGATTATGTACAGCCTTCCGAAGACAAGTGTAAAACACTACCTACCGTATCGATTAATCTGCCCCAAAAGGTTAATGCGCAACAACTGGGTGCGCCTGATCCTCAGGCGTTACAGGTATTTTTTAAATCAAATAGCATGGAAAAGCATATTTATGCACATCGCACTAACTCACCAGAGCGAGTGCTGCTCTATCGAAAGTATTATTCTGCTTTTGAGTTCGATGCCATTTGGGATGGCCAATCAGGCTCTATTGATATATTCCACTGGCCAGAGAGAGAATCGATGGACTTTCACCTATCAGACTTCCTCACTTTAGCACCCGACAAAAGCCGTTACTGGATGGACCTAAAAAATCTAGACATGAATAATGTCAGGGAATTTTCCAACTACATGAATTTACTCGTGAATAAGAATAACCAGTTATCAAAAGACAATATCATTATTGAATCCAAAAATGTTCAGGCGGTATCTTTTCTCGAAAATCAGGGGTTTAGAACGTCTTACTATTTGCCCACTAACGTAGACAAGGATAATTGTGATAACAATCGCATGTTAACGGATAGGATCATTGGGAACATCCAGGACTACCCTACCCGTTATATTTCATTTCCCTACGCACAACAAAATTATGTCGATAACTGTTTACTTCCTATAACAGGCGAAATCGCGCAAATATCATGGGGGGGCTTACCATTTGCGATTCCCGAAGGGGCGTCACAACGCTATCACGCTTACATCGTAGATCATTCACTTGAATATAGTGAGCTGTAGACAATTTTTGTGATCACACCTTCGTTACTTAGTTGGCCTATCTTTCATAGGCCTTTGCAATCCGCGAAGTCAAATGCAAAAAAGTCATACCCACCCCCTTCCCTCCACCTCAAAAAACCTATAACTCATTGTTTTAATTGTAGATTATAAACTGGCCCGATCCCTGCAAAGGTTCCTTTATATTCACTTGAAGGAACTCCACAATGAGCACAACAACAACTAGGGATCTCATCGTATTCGGTGAAGATTGGGGCGCACTACCTAGCAGCACTCAACATCTGATACAACACTTAAGAAAAGATAGAAAAGTGCTGTGGGTTAATTCCATCGGTCTTCGACAACCGTCACTGAATATCAAAGACATCCGACGGGTTGTAAGCAAACTCTTTGCAAAATCTCAACCGGTACCACCAGCGCCGCAGCTAGGAAGCAATCACTTCCAGATCCTTCACCCAAAAACACTACCGGCCCCAAGAAGCATATTCGCGCGCTGGATTTCTCGCCTTCTCTTGTTGGCCCAGCTTAAACCGGTAATATCTAACATGGGATTAAAATCTCCCGTTTTATGGACGTCTCTACCTACTGCTGTAGATCTTTCCGGTTACTTAGATGAACACGCACTTGTGTACTATTGCGGGGATGACTTCGGCTCACTGGCTGGGGTCGATCACGAAACGGTTTCCTCTCGAGAAGAAGAACTCATCTCCAAAGCGGACCTCATCTTTTCCGTAAGTCAGAAGCTTAACGCTCGATTCCCAAAAACTACGTCTCACTTGCTACCCCATGGAGTGGACTACCCGTTGTTTTCTACACCTACGAGTAGAGCGCCCGACTTCCCCGACAATGGAAAACCAACAGCAGGATTCTACGGTAGCATTTCAGATTGGATGGATATTCCGCTACTTGAAAAAACAATAAAGCAACTACCTGATTGGAATTTCGTATTTATAGGGAAGTCGAATATTGATGTCGGTTGTCTTGAAGAATTAGACAATACCTTTTTCCTCGGCGAGAAGAAACACGCAGACCTCCCCTCTTATAGCCAGCATTGGACTGCATCACTATTACCTTTCAAACGCAATCAGCAAATCGACTCGTGCAATCCATTAAAATTACGGGAGTACTTAGCAGTAGGAAAACCCATTATTAGCACAGCGTTCCCTTCCGCAAGCGAGTATCAAGCGTATATCCATATTATCGACAATGCCAGCTCGATGGTTGAAGCGCTTAAAGATTCCGTTACAGACCGAGATTGCTATTTTAGAAAGCAATCTGTTTCCAATCAGACATGGGAAATGCGAGCATCCAGTGTTTCAAGATGGTTAAACGCATTATGAAAAGTCTTAGCTATCGTTTTCACCTTATTTTTTCCGGTATCTGGAGGCGGAGATACGTTATTGTAATTCCCATTTTCACACTACCCTTCATGGGCCTTTTGGTGGGAATATCATCCCCTAAACAATATGCATCACATACCAGCATGCTTATTCAGGAAACGGCAAAAATGAATCCATTCCTGGAGGATTTCGCCGTTTCCTCCATGTTAAAAGAAAGAATGGAGGCACTTAACACGCTACTACATAGCCGCCATATACTCGGGGCTGTCGCTGAGGAGATGAAACTCACTAAGGATTCAAATAGCCCCGCTGAAAATGATCAAATCATTAGTAAACTATCAAACTCTTTAACCGTCGTTTTGAAGGGAAAAGATCTTATTAGAATCGACTACAAAACCGATTCCCCTTTGAAAATGAAAGAAACCCTAGAATCTATTAGTAATCAATTTATCGAACAGCTACTAGCACCAGAACGTTCATCAATGACGGATTCAAGTAACTTTTTGAGAGAGCACCTGGAACATCGTCGAGCGGAACTCGATGCATCAGAACAGTCTCTAGCCGATTTTAAAAACAAGAATGCCACCGAACTTCCAGAATTACATGTTGGAAACATCGCTCGCCTTACAAAACTAAAACAACGTCTCTCTGAACGAACATCCGAATTAGCAGGAGCAAAAAAGAGTCTAGGTGGGCTTGACCAGCAGCTATCAAAAACCAACCCAGTAGTAGGAATAATAGAGGACAACATCGTCCAGATTAGGAGTTCACTTGCTCTACTTCGGGCAAGATATACCGACGGGCATAGCAAGATCAAAGGTGCACTGCGAAACCTAAAGAGACTCGAAGAAGAAAGACAACATATATTGAGCTTGTCCGAAAAAACCATCGACACCAATAAATTGTGGGACATAGCCAGTGTAGTGTCTATCCACAACGATAAAAACCAACCCTTACTCGTATCGCAGCTCGAAAATCTACAAAGTGCACGAGGCAAGGTTATTGGGCTACAAGAAGAAGTAAAAAGCTTATCGAGTATAATTGAAGGCCTTGAAATAAAAGCGAAATTATATGGAGAACAAGAAAAGAATCTATCGCAATTACAGCGTGATCTTAAAGTTAAGCGAGATCTTTATGACGAGCTTTTGCATCGCTACGAAATGGCTAGGGTAACAGGGTCCCTTGGGGTATTTGAACAAGAGAAACGTATCAAAATCATTGATCGTCCCTACACACCTGGATACCCATCAAACTTCCCATTATTCATCTTTGTTATCAGCGGAGTATTTGCTGGAGTAATACTTGGATTTGGCCTTGCGCTGCTTTTCGAGCTCACTGACACGACCTTAAGAACCCGATTTCAAATTGAAGAACTCCTCAACATACCCGTTCTCAGTAGAATCCCCCCGTTACCGGAAAAAAATGGTAGTCCCCTATGAAAACGATAGTTCAAGTAGTACAACACTTAAATCCAGGAGGAATAGAGACAATGGCACTCGATTTACTCCTGCATTCCGATAAGAATGAAAAATCCTATATTATTAGCCTTGAAGGTACCCTCGATGAAGCTATCGCCAATTGGCCAGTATTGCTTCCCTTTAAAGAAAGTCTTGTTTTTCTCGATAAGAAAGAAGGCATTAGTCCACGTACTTTTCTCAAATTACTATCCATTTTCAGGAAAATACATCCCGATAGCGTTCACACCCATCATATAGGCCCACTCTTCTACGCGGGGATCGCCTCTCGTATCATGGGTATCAAAAACTTACTACACACTGAACACGACGCTTGGCATCTAGAGGATCCCAAACGAAAAAAACTCCAAAAATTTGTCGTTAACGTTGCAAACCCTATTATTATTGCTGATGCCGTCACGGTAGCAAACAATCTTAGAAAACACCTGAATAAAGACAACATTTCCGTCATTCATAACGGCATAAATACCGAACGATTTATCCCCGGTAATATGTATGAAGCAAGAAAATCCATGGGCCTATCTACCCGTTCGAAGATAGTAGGATGCGGTGGGCGACTCGAACCTATTAAAGGGCAGAGTTTTCTAGTAGAAGCCCTAAGTATTCTTCCCGACAATATCCACCTCGCGATTGCTGGTGATGGTTCGGAACGGGGTAATCTGCAAGATCAAGTAGAAAATCTGGGTATTAAACATCGAGTACACTTTCTTGGCCGCATCGACAACATGGAGACCTTCTATCAATCTTTGGACGTATTTTGTTTGCCTTCCCTGAACGAGGGTTTTCCTCTTTCACCCCTAGAAGCCCAATCTTGTGGTATTCGTACATTGGTAACACATGTCGGTGGAGCCCATGAAACTATTTGTCCAAAAACCGGAATGTTGGTTGAAGAAGCAAATCCAGAAGCTTTGGCACTGTCTTTGCAACACATGTTAAAACAACCAAAAAGTCTATCTCCAAGAAACTATGTGAAACAACACGGCAACGTACAATTAATGGCATCAGCCTACCGTGAATTGAGAAACACACCCCGATCCAACAAATTCATCATTAACTAGCGGAGCAATCATGACTGACTCTATTGTTATTTTTATCACTGTTATTAGCTGTTTTCTTGTGGTCTATCACCATATTGGATATCCATTACTGCTCCGTCTAGTCAATAAACCGAAGACAAAAGAAACACTTAACAAACACAAGAGAAATTACACCGATAGTGCTGCAGATATCATACTCCCTTCTGTCACGATCATTATCCCTGCATATAACGAAGAGAAATGGATTGCGGAAAAGATACGAAACCTCGCAGCCCTTGACTACCCATCAGGTCTTCTTGATATCAAAGTAGGTTGTGATGGCTGCACTGATAATAGTTACGAAATTGCATTGCAAACTGCAGAGGAGGAGGAATGTAAGCACCTGAGAATTAGCGTTCTTGATTTCGAACGTAATCGTGGGAAAGTGTCTGTCATAAACGAATTAATCGCAGGATCTCACACCGAACTGGTGGCACTTAGTGACGTTTCTGCATTAATTTCAATAGACGCCCTCTTGATCGCTGCTGAGCGCTTTCAAGATAGTACTATAGGCGTTCTCAATAGCCATTATCGTTTACTTAATCCAGGGTCTGACGGCGAACGAACATATTGGGAATATCAATGTGACATTAAATCTAAAGAAGCCTTACTGGGATCAACGCTAGGTGCCCATGGGGCGCTGTACCTATTTCGCAGAGAATTGTTCACTCAACTGGCTCCCGATACCATTAATGACGACTTCGTTCTTCCAATGAATATCGTCGCCAATGGGTTTAGGGCTGAATATGACGAAGGTATCAATGCCGTTGAGCTTGAAAAAAGCAACGATACAATGGATAGCCAGCGAAGAAAAAGAATTGCTGCTGGTAACCTTCAGCAACTATGGCGACTCAAGCGCCTGCTGTCCCCTTCTTATGGGGGCGTAGCATTCACCTTCTTCTCCGGTAAAGCACTTAGGGTGGTCATGCCATTCCTCATGTTAACGACGTATTTTGGCTCGTTATTTCTATCAACCCATTACTTGGCGATGGCCAGTCTATTCGCCCTTCAATCCATCGCTTATGCTATCGCAATATTGTACATCTATGCTCCACTAAAAAAGCCCAATAAAATCGGAACGGCTCTCGCCTACTTGGTTAAGGGTCATGCTGCCAATCTTGTTGGTGTCGTACGATATATTTTTCAGCTCGACAAGGGGCACTGGCAGAGCGTGAAAGAATCAAACCCCAATGAGTCTCTTGGTGACAACGTACAAGAAGCCAATACTTGCCAGAACACTATGACAATGTCACAGTTCACTCATCGATCCAAACGCTGCTTTGATGTGATGGTATCCTCCATCAGTCTTATACTTTGCTTGCCTATCTTCCCAATTATAATGTTGCTCATAAAATTGGATTCACCCGGTCCTATTTTCTTCAAACAAATGCGAATCGGGCGCGCAATGCCGGATCATACGGCTCTATTCCAAATGATAAAATTCAGAACTATGGTCTCGGACGCAGAGAAAAAAACAGGGGCAACCTGGGCCAAAAAAAATGACCCGCGTATCACGCCTTTTGGCCGGTTCATGCGGAAAACCAGGATCGATGAATTGCCTCAATTTATTAATGTTCTGATAGGCGATATGTCAATCATAGGCCCCCGCCCCGAACGGCCCGGATTCTATCAAAAGCTAGAAGATGCCATTCCATTTTTCGCCGAACGGACTTATGGTGTGAGCCCTGGAATCACAGGATTAGCACAGGTCAATCAAGGCTACGACACCTGTATCGATGATGTAAGGACCAAAGTAGGCTATGACCATAGTTATGCTCTTGCGCTTAGCTCTACCGCATCTTGGATAAAAATGGATCTGACGATAGTACTTCGAACGATCGCCGTTATGGTGTTAGGAAGAGGCCAGTAGGATCATACCCACTTCCTCGAAATGTATTATCTGAACCAACGGTTCCAGATAATACATTTCCTATCAGTTCGCCCCTTCCCCTCCCTACAACGGTATCTCATTTCCCTAGAACCTCCACGAGTATCACCATTGTACTTTTGCATTCGGTTTCACTTGCAAACTCAAATGCAATTTGCAAAACACAATTCCTCCCTAGTTTGAGTAGCCTGCAATACATTGTTTTCACTCAAGATTATTAAACACCATGATTGGCACATTCGATGCAGCTGTACCATTGACACATTCACTAGACAGGTATCAAACAATGGAATATCAGAGCAGTTACTCAATGAACGGCGATCTTTTACTAGAACTCTACGGTGAAATGGACGCACCAGGATGCACGCAACTACGACCGCTACTTGAAAAGCTAGTTAGCGCGAAGGAGTCATACAATGTTCTGCTCGACCTGAGTGAGGTCAACTTTATCGACTCCTCTGGTATTGGCGCCATTGTTTTCCTCTTTAAGCGTTTAAAAGCACAAGGACAATCATTGGTCATACGGGGTGTTCATGGGCAACCTCGCGAATTGATGGAACTACTTCACGTAGGTAGCGCAATTCCCGTAAGCGTTGGAACTGACGCAAACTATGGATCAGGGGACGTGCAATGCAGCGTTTAGTTGGCACTGCACTCCTGATAGGCTCTTTAGGCCTGACAGGTTGCACTAGCTGGCCTCAGCTTGGTAGAGGCGGAATGGCAGAACATCATCGTGAAGATATCACTCCCGTAATGGCTGACCAACCGTTAGGTCCTGAGCACGGATTACGTTTTGATTTGGAACTAACAAGCCGGCATCTAGATATACTGGTACTTGAAGGCGCACAACTGTGCTTTCCAGCGTCAGTACTACAGGCGAAAAGACGGCAACATCGCATTGAGAGAGAGCTCATCGGAGATCTAGCTTTTGACGCTGCTAACGATTTGATAATTCAACGGGGGCTACTCGCTCGTCTTGAAAGACAACTCGATTACGTAAGAAACGAAGGTCTTTGTACCCTAACCTCACAATTTTCAACGGAATCGTTGAATGACGATATTGAGCACCTTGTAGACTTACTAAATAGCGACAATCAATTTGCCTTCGATTCACACGAATTGAACCCCAAATATGTTGTACGACTAGCAAAAGCATCACTTATTTTGAACAAATATAGACATTATCAGTTAAAAATAACGGGGCATTCTGATGCAAAAGGTAACGAAAACCATAATGCATCACTTTCGATAAAACGTGCTCAACAAGTGGGTCGCTATTTGCAAATATTAGGAATCAACAATTCTCGATTGTCATTTGACGCGGTAGGGTCGAAAGAACCATTTTTCGATGGAGACGAAGCACACGAAAGACTCGTCAATAGGCGCGTCACTATTGAAGTGGTAGAAGCCACTCACTACGCTAACGAAGAAAGGAATAAGTAGGATATCATGAATAAGATACTTGCAAGAATCAAAATAGGTTTGGCGTTTGTCAAAAAGGCCGCGTTTCAAATAACACTCTACCTTGCCTTTAGCTTCTTTTGTTCCTTCGCTATCGCTGATGACTATGTCGTTCAAGTGGGCGACCAAATAAAAATATCACTGCCCGGCGAAGATACCTTGGATCAACCCTTTGATGTTGATCGTTCAGGAAAAATTATTCTTCCTGAAGTTGATTCTATCGTCGTAGCAGGGCTAGACGAAGGGGAATTAGAATCAGTAGTCGCTGAAAAATTAAGTACCATGTTCAAAGACCTCAATAATCTACACGTTTATGTCTATAAAAAACGAATTCTTATTACTGTACAAGGTTATGTTAAAAACCCTGGTGAATTCACCTTATCTTCTAATAGTTCAATTCAATTAGCCCTACACGCCGCAGGGGGTCTAAGAGCTGGCGCTCAATTGGATAAAATACAGCTCATCAGAAACGACAAGCCAACTACATTCAATTACAAACAATACCTTGATACAGGCAACCCTTCTATTTTACCCAACCTTCAATCGTTAGACACACTGTTTGTTCCCGCGTCACCGGTAACTGGAAACGTGGAAGTAGAATTTGACCCGCTAAAGGTCGCTGATTCTGGCGATGCGGCTGAAGATAGGAACGCTATCAAGGTCTTTGGGGAGGTAAATAGCCCAGGTAGTTTCTCCCACAGAGAATCTATAAATCTAGTGGACCTTCTTATGAGAGCTGGTGGTGTTACCCGCTTCGCTGGCGTTGAACAAATTCGGGTTATCACTAAGGGTCAACCCTCTCTGTTTAACTTAAAAAAATACCTCGATACTGGCGACGAAAAACTACTACCGCCAATCACTGAAGGTGCCACGATTTTTATTCCTAAACAGCAAGAGGAGATAAAAAGCGGTGCCAATATGGTGTATGTCATGGGTGAAGTACAGAGCCCCGGGGCATATGAGGGAAAAAAGGGTGCGACGTTTATGGACATACTTGCTAACGCTGGGGGGCCAACCCGGTTCGCCGAATCACGTCAAATTCGTATTATCAAAGCCGATGGTAGGGTTACACCCTTTGATCTAGCAGGGTACACAGAAGGAACAGTACCCAGCTCTCCACCAACAATCGATCCAGGCGACGCAATTTTTGTACCCGAAAAAACCGATATGAATGAGAAGTCCTGGCTTAAAGTTGCACCTAATCGCGCCGTTAGAGTCATAGGGGCAGTAGTAAGACCAGGACGAATAGAATGGTCAGATGAAATGAACCTTCTCGATCTACTCGCGCACGTAGGTGGACCGAGCTCCCGCGCAGATACCACAAATGTCGAAATTGTATCAAAAAACAGAGATAACGTCCTAGAGCACTCGGTGTTTGACTTGGATAAATTTATCAAAGAAGGAAAAAATGATTCTGAATTACCCCACATACAGGCTGGAGCAACCGTTCGTATACATGACTTACCACAAGACCCAAGCGATAACAAAGCGCAGTGGGTCCGCCAAGCGTCAGAAAAATCCATCTATATTTTTGGTCAAGTAGGAGCGCCTGGACGGTATATGTTTACCGACGCAATGAATTTCCTGGATATAGTTTCTGCCGCAGATGGCCCGACTAGAAATGCAGATTTACATAATATTAGAGTCAGTCATCGTAACGAGGGGCATGCACGAGTATCTAAAACTAACCTAGCATTATATTTTGAAACAGGTGATGAGTCGCTACTACCCGATGTAGAACCCGGCGACACGATTTACATCCCAGAAAAAGACAGAATCTGGTTAGATCAAAGCAAAGAAAGTACTGTTCGTGTATTAGGTGCGATTAATAAACCGGGACGATATCGTTTTGACGATAGTATGACAATACTTGATCTACTGGCACAAGCTGGAGGCACTGATGAAAATGCCTATAGAGAAAAGATTAGTATTGTCAATTTATCATGCTGCAAGGATCAGGCAAGAACATTTAATCTCACCAAGTTTAGTAGAACCGCCGCATTTGGTGACCTTCCCGCACTGCGTGCAGGAGATACAATTTATATACCAAACAAGAGTGAAAGTGCAGTGGAGAAATTCAGAGTCACCTTGAATGATGTTTTTCAACTTGTCTCTCTAAGCACACTGCTAGGAGTTCTATAATGATTATTCCTCCGCACAATATGGAAATCGAGAACATTTACTCTCAGCTGTGTAGTGGACCACAGTGCGCGATATCATTAACGTCGGCCAATGCAAACGAGGGTGTATCGTCAATCGCCTTTGCCCTCGCGCAACGGAATCTTTTGGCAGGAAAGTCAACTTTACTGGTGGATCTAAATTTACACCACCCCTCCCTTAACACCCAACTCTGTATAGATTATGAAGAAAGAACTCATAGCATGTTACTTGCCCCTCCCCAGTTGGTAAGTCCAGGTACAAGAGATACAACCATTACCGGTATTACCGCCCCCACCTCGCGGGAAGCTATCATAAAACTGCGTAGACCTGGAGTACTTGAAGGCTGCATATCACAATGGCAAGAACACTTCGATTATATCATTATCGATAGCTCACCAATAAACAGAGTAAATTCAAATAACATCCCAGCTGAACGCGTGGCTGCGGCCTGTGATGGTTGTATTCTCGTTGTATTAGCAAGCCAGACAACAGAAACAATGGTTATGGAAGCCGCACACAAACTAAATACTGCAAAAGCATCAGTACTCGGGTGTGTATACAACGACAGGGACAACCCCCCTATTAACCAAGAATTACTCAGAGAAATTGATCGATTACCCAACTTTCTGCGCGGCATCGCGGATAAACTACGCTTGTGGGTGCTGCAAAATAGATTACTGTCGCTTAATGTCTAAGCGCCGACTCAACGGAAACCCCTCCTATGGACCGAGTTCTACTTGATATTACAATTCCGACAATTCTGGAAAAAACCGCTCAGCTCAGGAAGAGCCTAACTGAAATGTTGTCGGTATGCGCTATAAAATCACCGCTAAAAGGCGACGTACAACTATGCTTCTCAGAAGCGATAAATAATATTATCAAACATAACCCTGTTGCTCGAAAAATCAGACTTCGATTCGGGCGCAATAGCAAACACTATTGGCTTGAGCTTCAAGATGATGGTCAACCTTGGAATCCATCATCTTATGACTCTCCCCCTCTTGCGAGCATTTCATGGGATGCAGAATATGGGCGCGGGCTCCCCCTTATTCATAAGCTCTGTGAAAAACTAAACTATACGGATGGGATTGATCGAGAAGACGAATTCAACAATACTTTCGTTATGCAATGGATTATACCTGAACGACGAATGTTGCCCACACTGCTTATAATCGACGATGATGAAAGTGCCGTAAGATTATATACCTCCTATCTTGAAGATTCATATAACGTCACAGCAACCCACAATGCTAAAGAAGCAATAGAGCACTTAGAAGAAAACACTGTACATGTCATTGTATCTGATATCAGAATGCCCGGTATGGATGGCCTATCATTTCGAGAATATATCGGAAGAAGTAGCGCAAACACGGCACCTTTCATTTTTTTGACGTCTGTATGCGACAAAGAAACAATAACTAAGGCGAACAACCTTGGAATAGATGATTTTCTATTAAAGCCTATCACCAAAGAACAATTAGTCCGCGCAATTGAAAGAATTAGCCATCGATCTACGCAAATAACATCCCTACTTTCGTCACGCTTAAATCACAACATATGCAACCTTTTACAACCGACTTTACCGCAAGAGTCCCATGGTTGGAAACTGCGCTTTGCACATAGGAATACTGGGCATGGTGGTGGTGATCTCGTATTTTTTCAACAATCGATGGATACAATAAACATAACGCTTGTTGACATCATGGGTCATGATGAAGCAGCCAAATTCTTTGCATACGCATATGGAGGCTATGTTCGAGGACTAATGCAATCTTATACACCCCCGCTCGAACCAGGTACACTTCTAGAAAAGTTATCCGCCGTTGCACTTCAAGATGAATTATTGTCAAAAGTCATTCTAACATGTTGCACCTTATCACTACATAGAGATGGCAACATTACCATTGCCTGCGCTGGACATCCCGCACCATTAATCATCCATGACAGTGGGGTCGATGAGGTTGATGTAGGGGGAGAACTTCCGGGGCTTTCGCAATATACAAAATATGAAAACACTCAATTTAAGTTAACAGACGGAAATCGGTTAGCGCTTTACACCGACGGATTATTCGAATCCGCTTCAAACAACAGTGCACGCCTCTACCTAGAAAACCAGCTTTGTGGTCGTATGCGTAGTAGTTTATCTTCAGATATCGACGCTTCCCTTCAAACCATCATGAGAGTATTCGACCGTTTAGCCGGAACACCACCCAATGATGATAGCTTACTTATACTAATTGAACGGGATCTTTCAAGGCATGATTCATGAGAACACTACCTAAACGCTGTTTAAGTAAACTTCCCACAAATGGTTTCTGTAGAAAGTCACTCGCCCCAGAATTAAATGCTTCCTCTACAACATTAGGAACATATGCACCAGAAATAACAACTACAGGAATATCTAACGTCGCCGCATGATGGGTAACAAAATCGCAGCCATGAACACCATTACCATCCGGAAGATTTACGTCCAATAACACTAAATCAAAATCGGGACGCGAAAATGCATCATGAGATGAATATTTTAATTTTCTCAGGCCATCAACCAGAGTCGATGCAAACGAAACCGAACTAACGCCAAATTTTTTTAGCATTTCTGATGTCAACATCTGAAACGGTTCTGAGTCATCAATGAGTAGGACTTTTGCATACTCCAAATAGCTTGCTGCGGTATCAGTTTCTATCATAATAAAGCCTCGTCATAACGTATGATAACTACAAGAATGTGGCATTAACGCTGCAAGATTACCGCCAACCACCGGTATTTTTAAAATTTCTATATTTTTTAGTTACTTAGCGATAGTCACATAGATACCGATGCAAAAAGACTATCTCGAATTGCACATTGCAACGCTAAATGAGAATCCCACCCCACTCTCCCTCGCAAGAACTCTCCGCATATTTTGTCACGAAATTATAACCTATTGAAATACCGATAAATAACCCCCCTCTTGCCTGCGATGGCTCAATAATTGCTTCTATTAAAGTATTCTGGATCAATAGAGGTCTAACCATGTTTTTTAAATCAAGCAAAAAGAGAGTCCTTGTTATTGACGATGACGAGTGCATGTTGCGACAAGTGCTTTTCCGACTGGAGCGGCATGAAAACGTAAAGGTTATCAAAGCCAAAAACGGTAAAAAGGGAATTCTATCGGCTGAAAAAAAGGAACCTGACCTCATCATTCTTGACTGGATGTTACCGGATCTCCGTGGGCCAGCTGTACTCAAGAGACTTAAAAAGGATGCCAAAACCAAGGACATCCCAGTGCTAATGCTCACGGGACGAAATAAGGTGGGCGATATCGAGGATGCATTTAGATTAGGGGCTGAGGGATATTTAACGAAACCAGTAATGCTACAGAGACTCGGCGAAAAAGTTGCACAAATGCTAGCCCAAATCGGCGATGACACTAGCCACTAATTTAGTATAAGGAGGCCAATATTATGGGTAAGAATTTCGCGATAATTTCATTACTATTGCTTTCTCTACCAGTATCAGCTGAGAAGACCATCAACTTTGGTGTTTACACATCAGACAAACCCACAACTATGGTTACCATGTTTAGACCGATCCTTAATTACCTTGAAAAAAACGTATCGGCAATGCTAGAGGAAAAAATATCAATCAACCTGCAGGTTTCAAGTACCTATCAAGCGGGTATTGACGCCCTAATCACTGGAGAAGTAGATTTCGCTCGCATGGGACCGGCCTCCTATATCCTCAGTAAAAACATTGAGCCAAACATCAAGCTCATAGCCATGGAAAACAAGAAAGGAAAACGATTTTTCTATGGAATAATCTGCGTGCCCAAAGACAGTAGAATACAGAACATCGAACAACTGAAAGGGACTCGCTTTGCTTTTGGCAATGAAAACTCGACCATTGGCCGGTACCTATCCCAACACCATCTCTATCAGCAGGGTGTGTTATCACACAATCTACAATCATTTTCTTACCTCCAGCGGCATGACAAAGTCGCTAGTTCAGTTGGGCTTGGCCACTACGATGCTGGCGCCCTAAAAGAAAGCACATTCAACAAAATGAATAAAAAGGGATTTGATTTACGAGAGATTTCACGCTTTAAAAACACAACGAAACCCTGGATAGCAAGCAAAAAAATAGACGATGATATTTTTTATGCCATTAAGACATCTCTGCTTAAATTACATGATCCATCTATTCTTAAATCCATAAAGAAGGATGGTTTTTTTGAGGCCTCAGACAGTGACTATAAAACCATAAGGGAGTCTATAAATAAAAACCCTTTATTTTTCTCTAACATTGAAGAGCTTTAACATGAAAACTACAAAGAACCTACCGTTCACTAATTTCTTCCCAAAGCGACTACCACTATGGTTACAGATTCCTATATCTCTTGCGATCTGCTTGCTGTGTATTAACATGCTGACGTCTCTTGTCATAAAAGACCTCGGTAGCGGTTTCTTGTTCCGTCAAATTGACCAACAAAATCAACATGTCCTTTCCTTCCTGGCAGCTACGGCCATGGACGCCGTGATATCGGAAGATAGACCCATTCTAAGCACCGTTGTATCGCAATCCATGAATAAGTCCCCCAACATGTTGGAATTAACTATCGTTGACGAAAAAGGAACCACATTGGTTCAGAAAAAAAGAACACCGCCAACAAACGTTTCCGAAGTAAGACATTACAATATCCCAATAGTTTTCGAAGCGGAAACGTTCGGAAGCATCACAGCAGTTTGGAACCTTGACCCTGTGCATGCGGAAATCGAGAGGCAGGTTTCCATTGTCAGACTGTTTACTTCGACAACCCTCATGTTATTAGCAGGCCTTATGATAATTTTTTTCTACCTGTTAGCCATAAGCCCGATCAACATAATAAGTCGATATTTAACCTCCCTTTCTAAAGGCGATAGATCGCCATTAAGGCTGTCAATATTTGCCAGTAAAGAATTAGAACTTCTAGCCAAAGCCGCAAACGACCTATATGCCACAATAAAGCTCAAGGAACAAAAGGAATCCGAGTTACTTAAGACACGAGAAGAACTACAAGTCGCTCATGATGAAGCGCTTGGCGCTACTCGGGCAAAATCGGGTTTTCTAGCCACGATGAGTCATGAAATACGAACGCCAATGAATGCTGTATTGGGAATTCTGGGGCTGCTCAGAGATACCGAACTTACCCCTAAGCAGCGGTTATTAGTACAAACAGGAAGAGATTCCGGCGAACATCTACTTACCATTATCAACGACATACTGGATTTTTCAAAAATGGAGGCCGATAGATTAAGCCTAGAAAACACCGACTTTAATTTGAAAGAACTACTTGACCAAACAATTAAACTGTTAACACCCCAAGCTAAAAGAAAATCCCTTGATCTTGGACTATCCCTTTCTCCAACGTCACCCACTTTCGTCAAAGGTGACCCCGACAGATTACGCCAAATCCTATTAAACCTTATAAACAACGCGATCAAATTCACCCCTACGGGATCAGTTACCCTCAGCTGTTTTACGGCAACTAACAACACCAACACACATATCGTTCATTTTGCAATAGAAGACACCGGCATTGGTATCCCCACTCATCTACAACAAGATCTATTCGACGAATTTACGATGGTGGACCATACACATTCAAGACACCATGAGGGCACAGGCCTGGGTTTAGCAATCTGCAAACGACTAGTCTCTCTGATGAAGGGTGAGATATCATTTACAAGCCAAGAAAATATTGGGAGTATATTTACTTTTACTGCATCGCTAGAGGCAACACAAGGCAATAGAGTCCAATCAAGACCCCATGTACAAACATCATATTCGCCTAAAAGTGGCACTCGAACACTGCTGGTAGAAGACAACCCAGCGAATCAATTCGTCATTAAAAACATACTAAATTATGCAGGTCTAAAAGTAGACATAGCGGCAAACGGCCAAGAAGCACTTGAGGCAATCATAGATCGACCGTACGACATTATTCTTATGGATATATCCATGCCGGTGATGGATGGAATATCGGCTACAAAAGCCATTCGAGAGTTATCCTCCGAACGCTCGCAAGTTCCCATTATCGCTCTCACCGCTCACGCGTTGTCCGGAGATAAGCAACGCTATCTGGATGCAGGCATGGATGATTATTTGGAAAAACCCATCAATAGAGAAGCCACGTTAGAATGTATTGGCCGATGGTCACGGAATACCACGCCAAAAAGAGTGCCAACAATCCAACAGCCCCCGGTCCAGGAGCAAGTTCAACATCCCAATCAAGACAATCTACTCACAGTAGATCAATACTCAAATATAGACACCAGCATCCCAGAGCAACTTATTGAACGCACTTCTTCTTTACATGCTACTGAACTTATCGAACTATTTATCTCTGATTGTAACCGAAGAATAAATCGTATGCTCACTGCATGTAATGAAAGCGGGCATACTTTACTAATATCTGAGGCAAAGACCGTCAGCGGTACAGCCCATACCTACGGATTTCATTCACTTTATACAAAAGCAGATAATATCGTGTCCCTATGTAATAACGACCGGTATAAAGAAGCCTATCAAGAAGCATCAACATTATCATCGATCAAAGACCAATCACTTTCTGAACTTAAGGATTGGACAGACCAGAACAACAGCACATTCCAAACCACAGATACAAAACGTCACAGCATTGGATAAGGATCTTGATGGACAATAACGTCCAATTCGGGGTAAACCTTTAACAGGTTTGCTTCAACTTTTTCCACCACATCATGTGCTTTCCAAAGAGGCAGATCTCTATCAACCTCAACATGAAATTGAACAATTTTATTCCGACCAGACTGTCGTGTTCGAAGATCGTGAACTCCTTTTATCTCCTTATGAGATTTCACTACCGCGAGAATTTTTTGTTGTATATCTTCGGATAATTCATGATCCAACAAATCGTTAGCGGCTTCCCGCACAATTTCCCAAGCGCTATATAAAACATACAACGCAATCAATATCGCTAAAATTGGATCAACTCCTGACCAACCGAATTGAGCTAACAATAATGCTACGACAATTCCAACATTGGTAATAAGATCCGCCAAATAATGAAGTGAATCCGCTTTAATAGCCACCGACTGAGTTCGTCGAATAGTATAGCGTTGAAACAAAATGAGCGCTGCAGTCGCAAATATAGAAAATATCATCACGGCAAGTGCAACATCAACCTGTACAATCTCTCTTGGGTTCAAGATTCGATCAACGCTATGAAACAAGAGGAAAACAGCTGACCCCGTAATAAACATAGCCTGTCCTAATCCCGCCAAGGACTCCGCTTTCCCATGGCCAAACCGATGATCTTCATCGGCGGGAATAAGCGCGTAACGAACGGCTATAAGACTAATAATTGACGCAGCAGTATCCATAATTGAATCAATAAGCGATGCCAACACACTTAATGAACCTGAGCTACCCCAGGCAAAAACCTTTGCCGCGATCAATATGACAGCCGTTAATACTGAGGCATATGTTGTGAGCTTCAGTAATTGATCATCATTCCGTATAAATGTAGTTTCTTGAGCTTTATCCATTTTCTTATCATATCGTATTTTTAGTGTCGGCGAAGTATAAAGTGTTCCAAATTCACTGCCAACTCTCACCGCATAAAATTAACCAACGATTATGGCGGTTAATGCGCGGTTTTTCTCCAGTAAACAATAACGAGAATCTGAATCAATATCAGTGGCAAGCAGATTATCAATAGCATCGACCAACCTATGCTCAATAGCAACCAACCCGACAACAATGACACCACTGCTTGGGCAACATATATACTCAAATCATTTATGGCCTGCATTTTAAACCGTTCACTATTGGTATAACTTTTAGGCAAAAGCGAAGTTCCACCAATAAACAAAAAATTCCATCCAATTCCCAATAACACCAACGCAAACCAATAGTGCATTATGTGCTGATCCCAAACCCCTATTACAATGGTGACGACATAAGCAGTAAGCCCCAACAACATCATTCCAACTACCCCAACTCTACGAAAAATCCAAGCTGTTAATAGAGAAGGTAAAAACATTGCAGCAATATGACTCTGTATTACCCACTTGGTGTCGGCTAGGTTAAATCCATTTATTACATGCATACTGATCGGTGTGGCTGTCATGATTAAGCTCATCACCGCGAAAGCGATCACTCCTGCAAACATGGCAGCCCATAGAATGGGTTGACGTAAAATCTCCTTCATTGGTCTTGGTGTCTCTGCATCCTGCTCTACTGTCTGTGGAACTTCACGGTAACCCACAAGCAATAGAAAGAATGCAATAAGAAGCATCGCAGCCAAGGCATAAAATGATCCGCTATATTCCACGCCGCCCCCATCTTTAAAATACAGCGCAAGTTCTGGCCCTAAAAATGCGGCAATAACCCCTCCCAACAAAACCCGTGATGCTGCTTGAGTAATTAACTCTGGTTTAACACTCTCCATGGCGGCAAAGCGAAATTGCTGCACAACCGCATTTGTCATACCCAGCAAAAAAACCGACACACAGTAGCCCCAAAACCACTGACGACTGATACATTGCGCCGCAAAAATGGCCGCAATCATAGCTGCCGCAGCCCCCAGCAAGAAAATAGGCTTACGGCCAACGCGCTGCATCAACAAAGCAGTCGGTATTGCAGATGTTGCAGCACCCACCACAAATAGCGCCACTGGCAATGTTGCCAAAGATTTATCTGGTGCCAACAGCCCACCGACAATACTGCCCACAAATACAATAATAGGAGCACTACAGTTGGCGAATGCCAATACCCCCGCCAATACCCATACATTTTTGGCTAATGATTGCTCCACAGAGACTACTCCTTCTGTCTTAACCACCATAAAAAGCCAACCTAACAAACTTCAGGACAAACCTAAAATGATTCAGGGTTAAATCTGGCAAAAGGGTTCCAAATTGGCCAATTATCCGGTAGATTAACAATTAATGGAACGATAGTACGGCAAACAACGATATGGGCATTTACCAAACAATAATAACAACCCAAATGGCAGCGCTATGTTTACAGACAAATTACATGAGTCGAAGCACAACCTAAACGATGTTAACTTACTCGTAAATCTCCTAGATGAATTCAATATTTCAGCAGAACGAGCGCTCGATGGTACTGGTATCGAGCGCCACCAGCTGTCAGACCCCAGCGCGCTCGTATCCCACCAGCAAGAGTTAACGCTGTTCAATAACGTCCGAGCTCTAGCGCCGATAAAGGAAATTGGAATACTCGCTGCTCGCCGCTCAGATATTGCTTCGTTCGGAATCCTAGGGTATGCAATGCTAAGCTGTAGCTGCTTAAAAGAGGCTATCGACCTAGGTATGCGTTATATCGATGTTGCAGGCCCAAAGCTTCATCATCAATTCATCCAGATGAACGGGAAAAGCACCTACCGCGTCACTGACCAGTATGGTGTTGGTGAACTCCTACCCTTTTGCGTAGAAGTGTCGCTAGGACCCATTTTTCTACTCACACAAGAGTTGTTAGAGATCGATGATGTCGCCGAAGAAATACATTTCACCTTCCCCGAGCCCAGTTATATTTCCCATTATCGAGAACTCTTCAATACTCGACTGATATTCAACAGTCAGTACAATCAACTCATTTTAAGGGATGGCTTACTCGAACAACCCTTGCCCAAAGCAAACCCCCTTTCAGCGAAACTATTAGAGAAGCTATGCGCCGAGGCAACCCAACAACATAGTTACCCACTAAATCATGCAGTTGAAGTCAGGAACATCCTACTGGCAAAGCCAGGCTACTTCCCCAAAATTGATAAGGTGGCCGAGATCATGGATGTCGCACCACGCACTCTACGTCGAAAGCTACAGATGGCTGACACCAGTTTTCAGCGTATTCTCGACGACGTCCGGCGCCAACTTTCTATCAACTACCTATCCAATACCAAGTTTTGCGTCGACGAAATAGCTAGCCTTGTTGGGTTCAGTGATGCGGCCAATTTTCGCCAAGCATTCAAACGCTGGACAGGAAAAACACCCAGCGAGGTCCGCCTAGATGCCAATCGACTTGAACCTCAGGATAATGCAGTAGCCTAAAACCCGAACGTTACTCTCATTCGTCTATCCATAATATTATGGTAGAATCGTCGCCCGATTTTGACGATTCTACCCTATGACAACGACACAACTTGATCTTGATACCGTAAAAAACATCGATGCATTTGTGCACTCATTTTATCAAAAACTACTTGATGATGAGGTTATGTCGCCACTATTTCTAAAGCATGCAGCGATTGATGTTACTGAACATCTTCCAACTATCAGTTTGTATTGGCAAAAAATGCTCTGGGGGGACACCCAATATAACAATCACATGATGTCAATGCATAGAAAGATCGATGCAAAGCACACATTCAATGAACAGCACTACCAACGCTGGCTCGATTATTTCAAACAAACTGCCAGTGAATCTTATGATGGGTTCTACACGAACAAAGCCCTGAGGATTGCTGAAAAAGTTGTCGCCAATATGATGAAGCACATCTCATCGCTCCCCTGCTAACCCATGAGATGCGCCCGTAGACCAATATCTATTTACGTACTTTAGGCACCCAAGCCCATATCATTTCACAGGATATATGTTCATTACCGGTTTCATCGGTCACGGTAATATCGACTGAGACCTCACCCTTTTCAGTTGTGGTAATTTGCTCGATTTGCTCTTTCGTCAGTCGCGCAACAGCCTTAATATCCCCTTTACACCGCTTTTCATAATCGACGTGTAATGTCTTGATCACTGGCACCGCGTTGTCTGGCACATTCATACCAACCAAAAGGCCTGTCGCAGATTCTGCAAGTAACCCCATTGCTGCAGCATGAATCGAACCAATATGATTCTGGACTTTCTTCTTATTCTTAAGGCGCATGATAGATTCGGTCGTTGTTAGCTTTTCTATGTAGATATTACTGGTACCGGCATACCTCACTGTACGGCCAATCACGGCCGATATAGCATGACCTCGAACTGATTCAGGTAATGCGTTCAATTTCGATATAATACGATTTAGTACATTTTTTTCAGCCATTACTACTACCTTCGCCTTCTTACTACTGGATTAAATAATGCCGGCAACTGTATCAGTTTCAGGCCAAAGGTCTATGGCCTAGATGCCCTAACTGGCTGCCCCAGGTAACAATTTTGTATTCGAACCAAACAAACGCCCCACGCACATTATCAACACAGCTTCTTCACCAAAATTGACCATACGGCCACGGCACTGAATCAATCGCGCCAATGCATTACCTCGCCTACAATCAGAGACTAATAGCGTCAATTAACAAACAATAAGGATGATCGCAATGAGCAGAGATCCAATGGGTATCGCTTTAGCTGCATTAAACAGCATCGCCTCTTCACCGGTCTTAGATAAGTTAGGATTACGTGAAACCCTTGAAAAAACCCTCTATCAAGGCACTAAATCGGGGTTCCAGGCAATCGGAGCCACATCCAGGCAGTTTAAGAATGTTGTAAAATTAGTGTCACCGGCCCGCCCAGCTGCTCCAGAGTCCACTACCGCAAAGAACTTGTTCGACTTAAGCCTCAGTGAAGAGCAGCAAATGATGCAGGAAAGCGTACAGCGGTTTGCCAGCGACGCTATTCGCCCAGCGGCAATGGACGCCGACGCGAACGCCTTCACTCCTGACGCTTTATCAGCAGAAATCGCCGAATTAGGCCTAACCTATTTTGCTGTCCCTGAAGAGCTTGGTGGGGCTGGCACAGAACGCTCTCCCATCACAAACATGATTGTCGCGGAGGAGCTCGCTTATGGAGACATGGGGATTGCGGTAGCGACACTCGCGCCTATCGGCGTCGCCAATGCCCTCACCCATTGGGGCACTGCAGATCAGCAATCAAGATACTTGCCCGCTTTTTTAGATGAAAAGCCACTACTAGCATCCATCGCTGTCGCGGAAAAAACCCCTCTGTTCGACCCGAATCAATTAAAAACATCGGCTAAATCCGTGGGCAACGGCTACATTTTGCACGGAGAGAAAGCGCTCGTGCCCTTAGCCGAAAACGCTGAACTATTCTTGGTTGCTGCCAACTTAGAAAACAAAGGCCCCCGTATATTTATTGTAGAAAGTAGCACAGAAGGTGTTACCGTTGCTGCTGACCCATCGATGGGGCTAAAAGCGGCTCAGCTAGGCAAAATAAGTTTTAATAATGTCAAAATAGAAAGTGACAATCTATTGGGTAACGATGATTTTGACTATCAAACATTTATTAATTTTTCTCGATTAAGCTGGTGCTCTCTTGCGCTAGGCACTGCCAGAGCGGTACTGGATTACACGGTGACTTACTGTAACGAACGAGAAGCATTCGGCGAGCCCATAAGTCATCGCCAATCGGTCGCGTTCATGATCGCAAACATTGGCATTGAACTTGACAGCATGAAGGTCCTTACACAACGAGCTGTTGCGAAAGCAGAAAAAGGGCTGGATTTCACCCAAGAATCTTATCTTGCACGCGTGCTGTGTGGTGATAAATCCATGGAAATTGGCACCAATGGCGTTCAGTTATTAGGTGGGCATGGTTTCACAAAGGAACACCCTGTTGAGCGTTGGTACAGAGACCTTCGATCCATTGCGTTATTTGAAGGTGGTCTTCATCTGTAATTCATTCTCCCCAACAGCGTAGAGGAAAAAAACATGTTATTAGAACTTCCAAAGAAATTACAAAATTTACAAGGTATGGCTTATCAGGTCGCCAACGAAATGTTGCGCCCAATATCTAGAAAGTATGATTTAGCAGAGCATGAGTACCCAAAAGAACTCGATATGGTTGCATCCATATTGGATGGCATGAATGCTGGAGATGATGACGGAGTTGGCGCAACAGAAGCGAGCAAAAAGAAAAAGAAAAAAGGCAGCGGCATAAGTAATGGCAGTAACATGGCTGCTGTTGTTGGGATCCAAGAATTCTGCTGGGGAGATACCGGTTTATTATTAACCCTACCCCGCCAAGGATTAGGCAACTCCGCCATTGCTGCTGTTGCTAATGAAGAACAACTCAAACGCTTCAAAGGCAAATGGGCGGCCATGGCAATCACTGAACCTAACACTGGATCAGATTCCGCTTCTATTCGCACTACCGCTAAAAAAGACGGCGATCATTACGTACTCAATGGTGAAAAAATATTTATCACTTCAGGCTCAAGAGCCGACATCATTGTAGTCTGGGCAACACTCGATAAAGACTTAGGCCGCTCTGCAATTAAGTCATTTGCGGTAGAACGAGGCACTCCCGGCATGGAGCTACTCCGACTAGAGCACAAACTTGGCATAAAGGCATCGGACACCGCAGCAGTAATATTTGAAGATTGTCGCGTTCACAAAGACAACCTGCTAGGCGATGAAGAAATTGATGTAAAAAAAGGTTTCGCTGGTGTCATGGAGACGTTTGATAATACGCGTCCATTGGTTGCCGCTATGGCGGTAGGGCTTGCCAAAGCGTCTCTCGATCTTACACGGCAGACACTTAAATCCCATGTAAAACAAGATTACTCAACACCGATCAATAGCGTCAGTGCCGCGGAAGCAGAACTTTACAGAATGGAAGCAGACTGGGAGGCAGCTCGCTTGCTTACTCTAAAAGCCGCATGGATGGCAGATAATTCAACGCCAAATTCAAAAGAAGCCTCTATCGCTAAGGCGAAAGCTGGGCGCGTATGTAATCACATCACGCTAAAATGTGTCGAGCTCTGTGCAAGCGCGGGTTACAGCGAAGACGACCTATTAGAGAAATGGGCGAGAGATTCCAAGATTCTCGACATATTTGAAGGCACTCAGCAGATCCAGCAACTTATTGTGGCACGCAGATTGTTAGGCAAGAGTTCATCAGAACTTAAATAAAGGGAAAACCGCCTTGTCTCTACGACCTAGAGCCAAGGCGAAACCTCACTACTTCGGTGTATCCCGAAAAGATTTCCATTTGATCATTGCACCAATTGAATTTATGGCCGTTAACCCACTAATTTTCCACTGATCAAATAAACCTAAGCCAGGCCCCTCCATATGCCTGCGAGGATACCCCGCCAACTCGCTTACGTCATTGACACAGAAATCCCACGGGCAATACTCTCCGCTCTCATCGAGCAATGTAAGCTTTTGAGCCCCATGGGGAGGGTTAAACGTGTAATCATAGGTGTAAGTATATTGTGGTGAATGCCAGTCAACGTCACCAGATTCACTTTTATCCAACGACAACTCCGCTATCGTACCTAACTGCTGCCAGAAAAAGGGGGTGTATGACGTGAAATTCCCCAACGAATAATAAACCATCGACTTTCGAGGCTTACCATCAGGGGTGTTCATAAGGCACTGGTATTCATTACCAGAGACCGTAAGCTGAGGAAATAATTTTTCATACCCATTAAAGAAACAGACTTCCGCCGGCTGTGGCACATGGGTGTGAGCACCAACGACCACATCCGCTCCAAGACGCATCAACTCCCTCGCTATTTGCATCTGCTTAGGCTGTGGATACATATCATGCTCTACCCCCCAGTGAATACTGATGATTTTAAAATCAATACCATTTTTATCCATCTGCGCCAGCGCATTCTTTATCGGTGAATAATCTAAACTGCAAGGTTCCTGCCACTGCAAATAGGGCACCATCGCGAGCCCCTCTAAGATTGGATTAATCGGCCTTGCGCTTTTCTCTAATGCCCCGACATCATTCACAAAAGTGGTTACCGCATAATAACCAACACTCACCCCTTCGACTTCCACAACAGTGTAAGGAGTTGAAGCCCCCTCAATTACCACTCCATTGTGCTGAATACCCAACTTTTCCAGCAAATCAACGGTGTCATCAATTGCATCATCGGGATAATCGTAAATATGGTTATTCGCCAGTGATAATGCGCTGAAGATATTGCTCCCATCCTCGCGCCGAAAAGCGCTAAGCAGCGTTGGATCAGAGTTCATCATAAACAGACTTTCAGGAGGAAGCTCATAGCTTGGGGAGATTAATGTCTCTAAATTTCCCAACACAATATCTATCGCGCCCAAGTGGCGATTCACTTTTTCATCCACAAAGAAAGGCTGCTCTGTGGGCATTCGCATAATATCCCCTACCGAAGCCAGCGAGACGTTATGCATTGGTGTCGACACAGTAGAAATATCCGCAAGCGAAGCCAGTAGTTTCTTTTGATTGGTAAAATGCTGATTCATTGAATCAGATACCGACCATCCCTTAGTCGCAATCTGATAGGGAACCGCGTTAAAAAGCCGAGGAATTGCCACGTCAGGTACATCATCAGGCACGCACCCATCCCCCATCGCCATTGCATTACCCGTAACCATACATGACATAACACACCAAACTAGAACATTAAGGTGCGAAATAATTGCCACTCGTCTTTTTCTTGATCTTATTATCACTTCATATCTCCTCGTGAAGAGAATTTATGCAATAACAATGCAGGCATCGCTAACAAAATCATCATTACCCAATTAACCCAATTTAACGGACTTAATAAATCGCCAACCGCACCATAGCCTCGAACCATGAGCGTTCCAGCCATTGCCACAAAAACAAAAGCAAACACACTGAAAAAACACAGGTAACTTAACCATAGCAACACTCTACTGAACAAAGACCTTGCCTGTTTCGACGGTTTCTTTGCTCCTTCATTACAACCCCTAATTGACCGATAAATTGATAGAGTCGCATAGATAGTAGGGGCCAAACTAAAGTAGTAAACCTGATCAAAACCACCCAGCTGACCATCAAAAAACAGATAAAGCATCCATGCGCCAGACATCGGTGTAAGCACAACCCCTAACCATAATGGCCACGAAAGTTTGGCACTCCTCTTCAACGAAGCATCGAAAAAGACCTTCCACAAACAAAGAAAGCTATAGGACGCAACCACAAGCATCGCTATCCCCCCCACTTCGCCCCCCACCAACGTCAATACAATTGACAGTGAAAACATTAGCGTAGGCGGTAACAACAACAATAGAGACACAATGATATACACTGTTTGAATCCTTATATTAAGTCCATTCCAGAAAAATCAGATAATTCCATATAAACGAAAGATTACGGAAGAGTATACCAAGCAGGGCGAATTTGTGAACTCCTAAAACCGTACCCATGTTACTTTTTGTATTTATATATCAATAAGTTAGACTGAGTAAGTATAATCATTAATAGCGAAATAAACGGGCTCCTGCTGATATATAATGGGCATTCAAGCCGGCCAAATTTGATTAGTTTGTCGACAACCATTAAAACTAAGGGATTTTCTTACACTCACTACACTTGACCGTTGCCGAATCCCATAATATTATTGGTTGTAAGCCGAGATCATGTATTGAGATCTTGGCAATGTAGTAGCAGGTCGGTAGCAGACAGATTGTTCAAACTGCAGAGTAAGATCTTCCCATCAAACACGGAAGTCACGCAGAAGTTCTATTAAGTACTAAATTTTGACAGGTTAGATTACACTTGTTTTTTTTTAAGTAGTGCTGAAACAATGAAGTTTTAATGTTTAATACGACCGGTATTTGGACAATGCTATTCCGTTAATTCTATCAAAATCGAAAACGTAGACTGTAAGTTTTATGACCAGAAGTGTACAGCAAGACGATAAACTCTTTTCCGAAAAACCGATTGATAAAGACACATTTTCGCGAGGTGTGTTAACCGGGTTGGGGCGTGATTTACAACTGCCTCAGTCTGTTGCATTAACTCAACTCCGAAAACACACGGATGAGATATTCCAGATGTGGTCTGATGGTTTTTCTGTCGTGGCCGCCACCAAGCATTTATGTGAAATTGTTCGCAAAGATGCCAAAGACGACCCGGAACTCAGCTGGCTGATTAAAGAAGAGGAAAGTAAACCTATCCTCTCTATCAAGCGGACCATTAAGAAGGAAAAGGCAGCACCAGCCCCTTCTAAAAAGGCGACCTCAACAGCCCCGGCTCGCTCCCCATCGGAACCAACCATTATTGATGGCTGGAATATATCGATGATTGATGGCACGGCCAAGCATGACAATGGCCTTGTACTTAATTTTGCGGGCAACCCAAACACAGACGATTTTTCAGTCAAACCAAGCAATCAGCCTAAAGATATTAACGCGATAGAATCCGTAGCGTTTATCCGAGAAGGCGTGAACGCATATACAGAAGCGTTCAATAATACCACTAAGCGCAGCTTATCCAATGAACCTGCCATTCAATATGAATTGGAAGAAGGCGAGACTCAAGGCACCGTAAAGTGGTTTTCTGACAAAAAAGGCTTTGGCTTTATTTGCGCGGAACCATTTGAAGGCGACATATTTGTCCACCATAAAGATATTGTTGGTAAAGGCTTTCGAAAACTTCTTGTTGGACAGCAGGTTTCTTTTGTTGCTGTTGAGGGTGACCGAGGAATTCAAGCTTCAGAAGTCAAAGTACTCTCTTAGCTGAAGCTCTTGAGCACAAAAAAGCCGGCAAATGCCGGCTTTTTTGATGTGTATTTTCTAATTAGACTGGTAAACATCCGCGCTATTGTGATTCCCCATTTGGGCAACCGTCGCTGCGTCATTGCTTCCATACTGACAAATAATCGAGTTGTTCATATTTCCAGCTTGTGATGCCAACGCATCATTGTTCATGCCTCCCTGAAGCATCACACTGCTGTTAAAGTTACCATTTTGAATGGTCAGCGCATCATTAGAATAACCGGTTTGAGAGACGTAGTTACGGTTATTGTTTCCAGACTGACGCAAATCAGCTTCGTGATTTGAGCCTTCCTGAGCAATAGTACTCACATTTCTATCGCCCTGCTGAACCATAGTTACCCCATTTGACGACCCGGTCTGCCTAACATACGAATCATTCCCATTACCAGATTGATAACTTCTAATATCATTACCCGTACCGTGCTGCAACGTGGTTGATCGATTCCCTTCTCCTCTCTGAGCCGTACTCATTGAATTATTGTAGCCACGCTGCTCCTGGGTTGACACATTACGATCACCCGTCTGGCTTACCATCGCCGTATTATTCGACCCATTTTGATTGCTTGATGAGGCGTTGTATGATCCTTGTTGAGACGTATATTGACGATTGCTGTAGCCTATTTGACCGCTTCGAGATGAGTTAAAGTCGCCTGCCTGGCGGGTATCTTGATCATTATTAGAGCCAACCTGATAGACCGAACCTCTATTCGCATTCCCCGTTTGCCTTACATCTGCATCATTATTGGCAGCAAAAACACTTGCCGACAATGTTGCAAAAGAAAAAACAGAAGCGATAGCAGCTAGTTTAACGTTATTCATAATGACACCCACTTTTAGTACAGGAAAATTACATTAATAACCGAGTAATAATGAGTGACCTAAAGCACAAATCTATACTCGACCAAGTCACATTTTATTTTGCAGCAGATATGCCAACCCACTCACCAAACGATAAAAGTGGTGATATTCCCATTGCTTGGTTTGTTTTCTGATAAAAAGAGTTCGCGTTAGGTGAATCCCTACAAGGACAATAACTACTAGACCTATAAGCCTAAGATGCATATTCCATTGCTGTAACGGGTCGTGCATAGCACCCAAGAGCGAGACAAAAATGGGCAGCGCTATGATTGACAGATTGCGTCACTTTCTCCCTTTAAGAAGCCCATCACATTTCAACAGAGAATTAGCAGACATAAAAAAAGCGCCTTACGGCACTGCTGTCCCACAGTGAGTGACTAAATAAGAAAGCCTGAATCTAAATAGATATAATGTGAGTGCGAACAAACGTTATAGCTATAAGGATTCAGGCTTTGTCACATAATAACACTG
>MAAC01009943.1_pt1 | contig 71112 bp, 63 predicted proteins | sample 1115981 | NCBI WGS metagenome assembly MAAC01 (sample SAMN04961126, study PRJNA320927) | seawater metagenome | isolation source: sample BD02T64 sea water enriched with oil for 64 days | place: USA:Gulf of Mexico | collected 2013-07-27
AAGACTTTTCCACTCATGGGAAGTTTTACGGCTCATACATTGCTCCTTTTATTACGTTGGAGCAAGTCTAGGGTTAATGCTTAGCTTAGGATATGTGCATTTGGCTAGACGTTCACTTTCAAACACCCATAAATCTCACTATAATCAAGGTCACAAAGCAATAAATAATGATATTCATTTTTCGTTCTTACGGTGATTATACGTATTTTCTCATCTTGCACACTTTTAATAGAATTTAAAAATTCATCTGTACATTGCTTTAATAACTTTCCATGCTCACTTGAATATTTATTTAGATATTGAGAACGCACATGATAACTTATCGACATGGACTTTAGAGACCCGACAGCATCATTATTTTTTTGAATTAACGCATCACCTTCTATTAATTCTTTTAGAATATTTTCTTTAAGAATAAATTCTCTATTACTAATTAGTTCAAGTATTACTTTGCCATTAGACATAATCACCTGCCTTTGAAATAGAAATTCCAAAGAAACAAAAAAAGTCTACTCCATTGAGAAACAGGCTGATTATATTGAAAAATAGTCCGAACGATGCGAACTGGACAGCTACAACAACGCCTCCAAAAAAGCTACCCCCAATCAATAAGATCAACCTTGGGCAACCCTGTCGGCACATAAAGCTCGCTTTGCGGCTTAAGCTGAACGGGCGTGGTATAAAACTTCCTGCCCGCCCCGCTTTGCTTTAACTGCTCCAATACGCTGCAATGTACCAGCAACGTTTTTTGATGCAGCCAATTGCTTTGCACCACTTGTATTTTATGTTTTCTGACTGACTCGATAGCAAAATAAATGTCGTTTTGCGGCATCTGTCCAACATACGAAATTCGTCTGCAATGATTGCATTCAAAGCTACCTCGCCCTTCAACATTAAGCTTTGTTTCGAGCGGCAGCTGATAACAATTTTGTACGTCATCCAACAATTCTTCGAACGTCAACGCTTGTTCTTCTTTAACCAGAGTACGGCGGTTGAACTTGCGTCCACCGGCCTGCTCCAGTGCATCAAGCAAAGCTGAAGAGAAAAAATACAACCAGGGTTTCAGGTTGTTAAAGTAACCCACCTCACCTTTTAGTTTGTGTTGGCAGGCCAGTGCGGTTATGGTTCTGCCACCAATGGCAAAACCGCAACCGCCACACAGACCACCCTCAAACAAGGCGTCGTCGGCATTTGACAGGTGATACTCCTCGTAAGGTTCGAGTATCACCCATTCATTAGCTTTGTGTCCTTTGGCAACCAGTTCCAGATGCGCTTCGCCATCGCCGTAGTACTCGGCAATGGCTTGGTATAGCGCGTCTTTGGCTTCATCCAAATCACAATGGTGAGCTTTAACGGCTTTGTTTTTCTGCAAAATCAAATAATGCTCACCAGCTTTTTTGCGCCAGTTGACTAGATAAAAGTTGCCTTCAGACATTTAGCTGCTCCTTATAAGAACTTATGTTTGTTTTTGCGGACAAAGGCATCAAGTCGAGTATTGCCTTTGAGCTGACACACAGTGTCCACTACTTTAGCCGCAACTCGGATCTTCAAGTACAGTTTCTTTCTGCCTTTGGGATCCAAATCAAAGAATTGCTGCCAGGATGCTCCTTTGGATGAGTTAAACTTTGCCCTATTTGATATGAACTAACAGAAGCATACGATAGGATCTTGGCTCGCTACACATCATCCACATCAAGGCTAATATAAATATATTGCCCACTATTCAGTTTTAAGTGAACTGATGGTGGATAATTAATACCAAATGAAAGGTTTAAAATATTTTCCTTATTTTGTTCAACAGTTAAACTACAGCCATTATTACTTAATGTTATAGCTGCATTAACAGAGATAGAACTTTCAACAGGAATGGGTAGTGCTCCACTAAGAATTTGAATAAAATCCGATTCTTCAGAAGATTGATATGAGATTCCATCATACAAAATAACGGGTTTATCATTACCGCTTAACAATGCAACTGACATTTTCATTAAAAACTCCACATATGTTTATATTATTATTTGGGCAACATTAAGTTAGGGCCAATTGTTATAACGTCCAAGTCAATCTCTCCAGTTAAACTAGGGCGATAGTACTCATGTGAATTACCTGGGTATTTTATAAATGACGAGCCATCAAAAGCAATAAACCAGCTAACGTTTACATGTTTATTACCTCCATAAAACAATGCAGACAACCCCTCTTGTGTATAACTAGTATCCCAAGGAGGAATATCCGTTGCATAAAAACCTGGAGGTCTACCAGAGCCATATCCTAAAGAGCTGCTACCAATTTGAAATTTATTTATGGATAATACCCTAGAGCGACTACCGTAATTATATAGAACCTTTCTGTCCCTTGCTCTGCGTTTAACTCTAGATTGTGATTTAATTCTATGGACTTCAAGCAACATATGCATTTTGGGTGCAAATTTAGCCATATAATCTTTTAGATCATCAGAAATGCCATAACCAAAACCGCCAGCGACAAGCCCTACGCCTACTTTACCTATAAAATCAGATAACCCAGCCACAGAAACTGTCGCTAGGCGAGTTTGAATATTCATTGACACATTGACACTTGCGAAACTAAACATCCCTGTTGGATCGATATATGTGACAGGGTCAGAATTAGCATATAAATACTTATGCAAGCTAATTGGATCTGACTTGTTACCCATATAAGTATCTTGTTGAGTAAAGCGTCCGGTGTTTGAGTTGTAATACCTTGCTCTTAAGTAGTACTGGTTCAACCCTGTATCAAATTGCTCACCTGTATATAAGTAACTGTTTTCTGTTGTGCCGCTACTGGCTAATTTATTACCGAAGACATCGTAGAAGTATTCATCTGATACATTTCCGGTAGAATCAGTTAATGCACGCGTTGAGCCTTGACCGTCATATTGATACGTTGAGGTTTGGTTGTTTCTAGTTTGACTTAATAAATCATCGCCAAAAACATATTCCACATTGACTTGATTGCTGTCGTTTTGCTCAGCAATCACTTGCGCATAGTCGCGGTTACTATCAACTAGGTAAAGTGTTGAGTTGCCATTCTCCGCTTTAGCAATACGAATACCGTCAATGTTGTATTGATAACTGGCATTGGTGGTTATACCTGCTTCTGTAATACTCGCCGTGGTAAGCTTTTGTTTTGCATTGTAGGTGTAGGTTGTTACATCAGCATCTATGGTTTTACTTAACGTATTACCTTGGTTGTCATAACTGTAGGTTTCACCACCTTGGGAAGTGAGGCGGTCGTTATCATCATAGCTATACGCCGTAGTTACGCCATTGATGATTGACTGAATACGGTTACCTACCTTATCAAAACTATAACTGGCGCTATGGTTGCCATTAACCGTATCGGTAATAGTTTCAGTGGTTAAGCGATACAGGTTATCAAAACTGTAGCTTGAAGTTCTGCCATTTAGCTCAGCTATGGCTGTTCTTCTACCTGTGGCATCTAAGGTGTAGTCAAATTGTTGATAAACCGTGCCATCGGCTTTTTTATCTTGCAGCTGGGTTAAACGGTTTAAGTCATCATAAGTGTAAGCCGTTATGTTGGTATTGCTGTGGGTGATTGTGCTTCGGCTTCCTACTGCATCGTAGGCATAGGTGGTGATATTACTATCATTGTCAGTAACAGTGCTAAGGCGATTAAGGGCATCATAAGTTGAGTTTTCAGTTCGACTGCTCTCAATAGCTCCAGCGTCATTAGCATAAGTGACCGTTAAGCTGGTTTTATTGCTGTTGTTATCGTAAGTGTAAGTTAATACATCACCACTTGGCTTGGTTTCACTGGCTAATCGGTTTTGATTGTCAACGCTATACGCCCACGTACCATCACTGCTGGTTGACGATAAACGGTTACCTAGTGCGTCATAGGTGAAACTTTCCGTTGAGCTGTCTTTGTCATAACTAATTTGGCTGATACGGTTATTGACATCGTAACTATAGGTAGCTACATCACCATTAAAGTTGGTGTGCGTAAGCATATTACCCACAGCGTTATAGCTAAAATTTTCAACTTGCCCTAATGGTAGCGTGCGCGTTAACACTCGGCCTAAGGCGTCGTATGTCCAAGTGGTTATTCTACCCTCAGCATCGGTTTGGCTTAGTTTGTTGCCTGCTTCGTCAAAGGTATAACGAGTAACATTACCTTGCACATCAGTGACAGAGGTTAAACGGCCTAAGGCATCGTAAGCGTATTGCGTCACAATACTGGCTTGGTCGGTGGCAGATGTTCTACGTGACAGCGCATCAAAACCCGTTTGCATCGTTGAGCTATTAGCAAAGGTGGTTTGTGTTTTACGGCCTAAGCTATCATAAGTGTATGTGGTGGTATTACCTAGCGCATCCGTTTCACTAACAAGTTGCCCACTGGCGTCATAACTAAACTGATGAATATTTCCTAAGGCACCTTTGGTTTGAATACGGCGGCCTGCTAAATCATAGCTATATTCACTACGATTACCGTTGCCGTCAATGTCTGCGATAACTTGACCAGCCGCATCGTATTCAGTTTGATTAGTAGAGCCATTAGCAAAGTTGGTTTTAGTAACGCGGTTTAGCGCATCGTAGTCAAAGCTGCTGACTCTGCCTAAGCGGTCAGTTTCGGTGAGTACGTTGCCTTCAAGGTCGTAGGTTTTGCTGCTGGTGGAGGTATCGGCATAAGTGGTTTGAGTTAAGCGATTAAATTCATCGTAACTGTAGGTTGTGCGGTGACCTAAGGCATTAACGGTTGCCGATTGATTACCCATTAAGTCGTATTCGGTTGTGCTGGTATTGCCAAGCGCATCAGTCGTTTTAATCACGCGATTACGACTATCGAACTCATAGGTTGTGGTGTCAGTAACCGTTGAAGCGTCCGCTAAGGTGCGCGTTGTCGCTTGACTTAGCATATTGCCATTAGCATCGTAAGTATAGGTAGTAAGGTTATCTAAGGCATTGGTTTCTGTTAACTTATTACCATCGCTATCGTAAGTATAAGCGATACTATTCCCTAAACCGTCTTGCACTAACGTTGGCAAACCTTGCGCATTAATGTTATTACCCATTTGGTTATCTTGTGGGTCAGTAATGGTTAATAAATTACCGTAGTCATCATAAGTATTGGTGTAAATATTACCTAGCTCGTCACTAACGGTTAATATGTCGCCTCGCGTGTTATAGCTATAGTTAACGGTATTACCTAGGGCATCAACATCGGTGAGTTGGTCATTATTGCTGTTGTAAGTGGCAGAGGTTACACGCCCTAAGGCATCGGTTTTGGTTAGCTGATTTGCGTTAGCATCAAAAGTAAAGCTGGTGGTATTGCCTAGCGGGTCGACTTGGCTAGTGATATTACCTTCATCGTCATAATACAAGATGGTAATACGCCCTAAACGGTCGGTAACAATAGATTGTTTACCTGCAAGGTTGTGAGTAAAGCTTGTGCTATTACCGGCACTGTCTTCTTGCGCAATTAAACGCCCTGTGTCGTCATAAATATTTTTAACAACGTTTCTGCCTAGCGGATCATTAATATCAAGCAAACCATGGCTAGTGTTATAGGTAAAGCTAGTAACTGCACCATCCGCTTCGGTGACAGAGGTTAAGTCACCTTGCTCGGTGTAGCTAAATTGTATTTTTTGACCTTTCGGGTTAACCATTTCGCTAATACGATTTTCACTATCGCGCACAAAACTGATCGCTTTACCACTTGAGTGAACAATACCTGTATCGCTATAAGTTAGGGTATTGCCATTTGGATCGGTAATTGAGGACACACCAAAATCTTGATTTAACGCATAAATAAAACCTGCTCGGGTTGTTAATTGGTATTGGCTTGGGTTAAGTAACGCTATGGTGCTAGTGTCGAGTAACTCATCTTCAGCTAAACGTCCGCTGTTATTATTTAGTGCCACTAGGGTGGATTGGTTATCGCCTATTGCTTCATACGCTAAACTCACATCAAGGGTAGGGACAACTTGAGTACACTGTGGTGAGGCTACGGTATTAAATCGCTCAACCTTTCCTGTGGGTAAGGTCACTGAGACAACATTGTCACCATCGGCTTCAATACAGTAGTTGGGGATGTACCCTAAAGGGCCAGATTGATAGGTATTTAGTGTCCACTGTGTACCTGGCACACGAGACTCTTCTACTTTAACGTCTTGGTAGCTAACGCTCCAGCCGTAGCCAAAGTCTAAGTTTTTATGCTTTTGACGGCTGTCGTAGGTGCGAGTAACACGCAGTGGAATACCCACCATCGGAATATTGATGTCCTCAAAGGTTATTGAGAAGTGGCCAACCTTTAGGTCACCATCAACGATAACCGTTGCACTGTAATGAGTCACCTGCTGGTTTGTATCAGTGGCTTGTAAAATTACAGTGTATTGACCATTTAGTAGCAATGTTGGATCAAAGGTACCTATGACTTGTCCCGTCACATTATCAGTACCTTGAGCGATAATGACATATTCTGTTGGTAATGCGCCTACTGCTTGGTATACCAACTTCCAATTAACAATGTTTGGATCGTTAATGGTGGCTATAATATCAATGGGCGCTGTAATTATTTGTCCATCAATTAAACTGCTAAAGCTTGCTTCTGGCGCATTGGTATCATTAGGATCACGTACGGTAAACGAGCCATTGACGATAACCGTTGCATATTTATCGGTAACTGTTGCCTCAATCGTCTGCTGTCCAATGGTTGTAGCGGTTACTTGAGCTTGGTTATTTTCATCAAGAGTTAAGGTATCTCCATTAATCGTGGCAACGATATTAACGGGAGCTACGGCATTGATTGGGGTCACTTCAATAATCACCACCTCATCAATATTAACTGTCGCAGCAGAGACACTAATTGCGGCTGATAACGCTGCATCAGCATCTAACACGTTGATGTTCCAACCTTGTTCAATATAGCCTTTACCGTCTGACACGCGAACGTTAACCAATACGCTTTCCGTTGAACTAGGGATCCAACTAATTAAACCAGTATCAGATATTGTCATATCATTTAATGATGTGGTTAAGCTGTAGCTTAGCGAGTCACCATCGGCATCATTTGCTTGTACTTGGTATTCGTACAAATAGGTTACTTTAGCACTAAATCCTGGAGTGCTACTAATAACGGGTAAGGAGTTAATTACTGAGCCATCAGATACAGTTACACTGAATGATTGAGTTGCGTAACCACCACGTCCATCTTCTACTCTTATAACAACATCATAACTGCTTGATTGACTGGTTGATGGTGTCCATTCGATTAACCCTGAAATAGGATTAATCGACATACCTGAAGGCGCTGTGTTTAATAAATAGTTTACGCTATCACCATCGGTATCAGTTGCCGTTATCTGATAGCTATACTGGGCGTTAAATATCCCATTACCATTTGGCGCAGAAGTTATTATGGGCGATGCATTAAAAGCCACGCCATCAAGTACGTTAATAACAAACGACTGCTCTGCGTATGCGCCAAAAGCATCAGTGACGTTGACAGTAACAGCATGTTCACCAAGGTTAGGCGCAGTCGTTACCCATTGCACAAGACCTGAGTTTTCATCAATTGTCATACCCGTCGGTGCTTGTATTAATGCATAACTTAATGTTCCACCATCAACATCGCTTGCTTCAACATCGTATAAATAGGTACTACCTTTGACAATTGTATGCTGTGGTGTTGAATTAATAGAGGGCGCACTGTTCAGTGTAATATTAAGGGTAAAAGCCTGCTCTGCTGTTAAGCCACTTTCATCAGATACATTAACAACAACATCTACATTGCCAATATCGCCATTAGTCACTAACCATGAAACTTCACCCGATAAGCTGTTAATGTTCATACCTGCAGGCGCAGAGATCAGGCTATAAGTTAAATAGTCGCCCTCTGCATCCGTTGCCTTAACTCGATAGCTATATTCAAAGCCAGCAAATGCGTTAACTATCGCCGTTGAATTAATAACAGGTGCAGTATTACTACTAGCACTAGTTACGTTGACATAAAATGTTTGGTAGCGTGAGTTAATCGTAGAATCTACCGCTCTTACTGTAAATTTATTACTGCCCACTTGAGTATTACTAGGTGTCCAGTTTAATTGGCCAGTAATAGTGTCAATAGAAGCGCCATAAGGTGCTTGTGTAAATAAATACCTTACCTTTTGATTTGGATTAGGATCGTACGCTTGAGCTTTATATTGATATAATTCCCCTACAGTACCTTCTCTTACAGCTGACGATGTAAAAATAGGCGCTGCACGAACCTCGTGTACACCTAAGCCCCAGTATGCTGTATCAGATAAGCCATCTGAGTCGGTAACCGATAACTTAACCATATGGGCTGAGATTATATTATTATCCGTAATGCACTCTTGAGTACCTTCAGCAGCTTTAGCGACCGCAAAAAGCTCTTTACCCAATAACTCAGGGTTATCTATTAAAAATGTTTTAGTAAGCGCCTTGCCAATTAAGACTTCAGGAAATAGCATTTCACCTATCTTATTACTTGGAACAGTGGGATCATCTCTATAAAGCTCTATGATAGAGCCTGCGGCAATATGATCAGTACCATTATTACTAATGCCAACTTTAATAGTTGAGTTGTTATGTACGTACTCTGCTGTAATGGCACCAATAACTAAATCTGATAAACGACCACTATCCGTTTCTACTGAAGCTTTTAATCCTGTTTGCCCATAACCTTGTGAGTTTGTGTTGTTCAATCTTAGGTCAGGGGTAACATCACCGATGCTTTGTTGCATGTAACTATAATTAGCAGAAGCGCCTAGCCAGTTACCTCCTTCCTTTTCAAATACAGATGTTTGGTAACCACCAACAACAATTTCACCCGAATTATCATTATCTACATCAATAAATATTGGCGCACTTTGAGGGGTATAATTATGATGTGTCGACAGAGGTATTTTTTTAGAAAAAAGCCTTGTATAACCCTCATAAATATAGAGGTAACCTGTTCTATACCTTAATATATCCAAATACCCATCAGCATCTACATCCGCTACTGTTGCCCCAGCATGTGCGCTATTATATTTAGTATTCCAAATAACATTACCATCGCCATCTAACAACATATCATTACTGGCAGAGTAAATTTCTAAGTTACCGTCATTATTAAAATCTGCTAAGTTAAGTACACCACTATGGGTAGCTTTCTTTTCCCAAAGTATTGAGTTGTCATTATCAATTAATCTTACCCAATGACCATAAGAATTGGATTCACTAATCACTAATTCAGGCTCGGCATCATCATCAAAATTACCTGATGCAAAGTAACTATATCGAGTCGTTGTTGGATATTGACTATGGCTAGGTATCTTTCTGAGTAGATTACCCTGCCAATCTCTTACTTCATCATAATAGACAACTTCTTTAGTGCCATCTAAATCAAAATCAATAGCATAAGACTGCCCTCTTGCTGCATATGTATATGTGTCAGCAGTTGCAGAAAACTGCCACAAAAGTTCACCTTCAGCATTAAATACTGAAGAACCGAAAAGTAGCTCATAACTACCATCACCATCTAAATCAGTTGGGTAAACGGCATTGTATTGGTAATTAGATAGACCTGTAGTATCAACAGCTCGCTCTTCACTAATCCAGCGAGTAGAGCCATCAGAATTTAGCGCAACGAGATGACCTGACTCTTGAATGAAAATAAATTCAGCATTGGTATCACCATCTAGGTTAATCAATGCACCTACTTGATATTTATTGGCTAATAAGTCAGTTCTTCGCCAAATTTCCTTACCTGTTTTAGCATCTAAAGCGATCACATATTTGTCAGTGGTTACACCTATGATTACGGTTATATCACTATTATCTAATTTTCCATCTTGATTACTATCATAAAGAGGTCCAACAAGAGGTTGGCTAATATTTGCCCCTCTTTGATCCCATTTTGTTTTAAGCTCTAAATTACGCAATGGTGAATCGTTTGCACTACACATACTTTCCACACCATAACTTCTAGCCAAGTGAGTGGCTTTTGCAGGATTAAATTCTAACCCACCTGTTTCGGTATTAACTATTTTTGCGCCAACTGGTCCATCGACTAATTCATAAGTTAAAGATTCAATAACATTAGCGTCTATAGCGATAGCCGTATATAAAGCTCTACTATCTTCAGCAGCTGAAGTAAATGTTCGAGGATAAAACCAGGGTGCAGATGGAGGAATATCACCAACAAGCGTAAAAGCTTGAACATCATAATTTTCTGAGTCATCACTGACTTGTATGGCAACAATGAACTCTTGATTTTTTACGACGTCTGGCACTGGCCAGTTTACCTCACCTGTCTCTGCATCAATAACCATACCTTCTGGACCAAAAAAAAGTTGATAACTTAATGTCGCAATAGGATCTTTTGTTACTTGAGATTGATAAACATACTCTTGTCCTTCAACAGCACGAATAATTGGCTCAGAGGTGAATGCAGGGACGATATAAGAGTCATCAACTGTTATATTAAATGTCTGGCTATGAGACAAGCCACCTAAATCAGTTACCTTAACCGTAGCTTGATGTTGACCCGTTTGTGAGATATTGGGGTTAAATTGAATAACACCACTTAAGGGATCTATTGTCATGCCAATTGGCGCATTAAATAACTCATATAGTAAACCATCACCAGCATTTTGCTCTTCTGCGATCACTTGATAGGTAAAACTGGAATTAACGGGGGCGATAATATACGGTTCAGATTGAACTTCTGGCGCTTTATTTTGCGCATTAACCGATAAAGCAAATGTTTGGCTATCGGTTAAGCCCCCTTCATCCGTTACTTGTATGTTGAAGTGACTAGTAGAAAGTGTGTTATTCAGATAACTACATTCAGCTACGCTTTGAGGAATAGTAACATTTGCACTTAATTGTCCAGTTATCGGTTGGGCTAATGTATGAACAACTGTTTTTTCTTCCCCACTTAATAAACCATCCACATTAATTAAAGTAAACGGTTCTGCACCATCATAAAGAGAAACATCCAATGCTTCCGTGACATCCAAAAGACCTGTATTTTTTAGCTTTATCGTAATTTGGTTATTTACTAAAGATAGGTGAGATATAGTAGCATCCGCTTGTGGAATAGCTTCAAATTGCTTTTTAATTTCTTGAACCTTAATCGCAATAAATGCTCTTGAGAATGATTCAGCATTTGCGCCACCGTCACGTAGATATTTTAAATCCCAAGCGGCCCCACCAGTGGCTAATGCCAAATCAACATAATCTTCTTTAGTCGTAACATTATAGGCGCCCGATTGAGTGGTTTTAATTGTAGTAGTTACATTTTCACATACATAGAAACCGCCACTACCATCAGCAACATATCCTAAACCGTTTTGCCCTAAGCCCAGTGCTTCAGTTCCATCTTCACAAGTAAAAAAAGCATTTACAACGGCATTTAGAATGACTTTATTTTCAAGTAGCTCAGACTTAAGAGATTCAAATGTAATGGTATCATCAACAATATCTCTATCTTCATCGGTGACCAATATCATGTTACGAGAAGAGCCTTCACGTAACGGATATTCAAGAGCAAACTTTATACCTGCCCATCCATCTTCTGTACCATGACCACTCGTTGATAATTGCTTAGATGCTTCAGTAAAATCTAAGACGTCACCGAATTCAGAATTTGACACATCAATTTGTCTAGGATCGGTACCTCGAGAACTAAAACCAACCAAACCATATACGTTAGATTGTTCACTATTTCCTATCTTATTAGATTGCAAATGTGCTTCTAATAAAGGCATAAGCTCAGCTACCCAAGCCTGTTCTTGTGACATTGAACCCGATTCATCAACAACAGTAACAATATCAGACACCGTACTTACATCTTGAGTAAGTTCTCTAGCAATTGCACATTGATTATTATGAAGTAAATTATGGCCTACTTGTTCACTTGATGGTGTCCATTGTAAAAGGCCACCTGAAGAGATATTGGTATTTTCAGGTGCCGTTGACAAAGTAAATGTTAACTGATCATTTTCATTTGGATCATTTGCTTCAACTTGATAAGTATAAAGTTCGGATTCTGTTGCTTGAAGAATAGGTGACGTTGAAATAGTCGGCGCTTTATTTAATTCTTTTACTAATATTGTAATGATGGCCGTGTTTGAATCAAATACTCCATCGTTAGCTTTGTAGGTAAAGCTATCGTCACCGAAAAATTCAGGGTTGGGTGTATAGAGTATTTGTTGATTAACTTCAGTGATAGAGCCATTTAAAGGAGGGTCAACGAGTGTATAAGTTAAATTATCGCCATCAATATCATATCCATTAAAGTTAATGATAATAGGCTGTTCCTGCTCCGTTATCACACTAACATTTTGAGCTTCGGGTGCATCATTAATCGGCAGTACATTAATGACTACTTCAGCTATTTTGGACACCAATTCGCCATCACTGACTGTAAAATTAAATTTATCTAGACCATTGAAATTTGGGTTTGGTTTATACTGAATATTAGGTGGATTTCCAGTAAGCACACCAAACATAGGCGCCTTGGTTACACTATAAGTAAGGACTGAATTTTCAATATCATCACCCAATAGAATGAGATTAATTAAGGTATCTTCATTAAGTGTTAATGTTTGATTATTCGCTGTTGGCTGATCATTAACTGAGTTAACAGTGACGGTCACTGTCGCGAGATTTGAATCTTCCTCTGAATCGTTGGCAATGTAAGCAAAGCTATCAACACCTGAAAAGTTAGTATTAGGTGTGTAGGTTAAATTTGGTGCTTCTCCTGAAAGCATACCAAACAGAGGTGCTTGGGTAATGGTATAATTTAATTGGTCACCATCTTCATCAGAAGCCTCGATGATAGTGATAACAGGAACATCTTCATTTGTTTGATAAGTCGCATCAATTGCAACTGGAGCTTCGTTATAACAGTTTTTAAAGCCATTAAACGTGAACGATATCCAACCATTAGCACTAAGTTCGTAATCTGTTAATATTATTTTTGCAAAGTTGCTGACTTTATAATCAAAACTGGACCCTGAGCCTGTTGTTTCATCATAAATAGGAACAAAGATTTCTTGACCTAATAACTGTGCCATTGCGGCATGAACAGCATCACTCGATTCAATGCCGGGACTTCCTTGCGCCCAATCACCTATATTAAGCTCACCATCACTTGCATTATAATTGTAGCTATCGCCAGGAAGTATAAGACTAATAGCCAGTGTAGGGGAATCCGTAACACCTGACCAAGATAACCAACTAAAATTCCCTTTTCCTACTTTAAGTTGTAAATTATTTACACTCCCACCAACGGTAGCATTGTTGACAGCGTCACTGGGAATAGATAATGGCATTAATTCGCACTGAGGAACTTGAGCGAAAGAATAAGTAGAAAAGGTAAGAGCAAACGTTAACAGTATATGGGTTATACGTTTGTGAAATTGAATTGTTAATTTTTTTAAAATTAAAAAAAGCGAAAACAAGCTTTGATTAAGCATCGTATAGTCCTTTATAAAACATTCCATTAAATAACATATCGATACTTATCGAATACACCACTAAGATTGACTATAAAGTTTATCATTAATGAATTCAAGGTTGGGAAGCTCAGAAATTAGAATGAAATTTATACGGGAAGAGCTAATACTATTATTCCATCAACCTGTAGCCTTATAAAATCTATCTCAGTTTGTCCCCCACAGCGAGTTAGAGTTAACCGTCACTTTGTATTTTAGTGCCCGGTTCTATTGATTTATCAGATAAAAGTAAAACCCGAAAGTATTTGCTCAAATATGAGAAGCAACCTAAATGTATTAACATCTATATTATTACCTTCCCAATTTTTTTGCTGAAGAACCGCCTATACCCCAATTTTGTTTAGGTAGTTCATGAATAAGCACTCGAACATTTTGTTCTGGTGAATCTAAAGAGCGACTAATAGCGGAAGTTACTTCAGCTACCAGTCTCTCTTTTTGTTCATCAGTACGCCCTTCCATAATATTAATATGTGCAATAGGCATAATTTTCACTCCAAATTATTTAAATAACCACGGTTTTAGCAATCGTGTGATTCTTGGCATTACTACATAGGTCATTAATAACACCTGCAAAACAACGATGACTAAAACACGCTGCCAAAGTTGCATGGTTTCTAGCCACGGAGCTAATAATACGTTGAACAATAATACCAAACTGTAAACCACACATATAAGAACTAATGCCATTTTGTGAGGAGCTGGATGTTGCTGTACTGGCAGTTCAGGCAAGTCAAACCAAAACTCCAAGCCAGTTCCCCGATGCATGATAGGATCACCCACGACCATATCTTCTAACTTTTCTAACCACTCTTGACGTAGCGATGATTTCTCCCATCTTTGACAGTTGCTGTAACTGTCAAAACGATAGATCAATACATATTCGTGGTTGGTAGTGGGTCCAGGGCGAATCACACTTGTACCTAAATGCCCAGGATAAGTAGCAGCAGCCTCTATCACGCCAGAAATCCATGTTTCGTACTCTTCCTCAAATCCCGGTTTTACCCGTCGAGAAATACTAACAGTTATGGCACCTTCATTACCCGGCTGTATTATTTTTTGTGCGCAAAGAGACTGGTCCATTGTTATCTTCTCACTTATATTAAACGAATTTACCGCTAATAGTGCCTAAGTCTTGATAACGAACACAGAAGGAGTCACCCTTATTAACCTGAACTGCAGCTGTGATAGCACCTATCATGACAAAAGATCCCGCTGGTAACTCTTCGCCGCGTTCAGCAAGCATATTCGCAAGCATAGCTACTGAAGAGGCAGGATGGCCAAGTACCGCAGCACCTGCGCCAACTTCGACTACTTTGCCATTTATTTCCATTACCACACCTAAATTTTTCAGATCTAAATCAGCAACATCAGCCATACGACCTCCCGTAATAAAACGAGCAGAAGAGGAGTTATCAGCAATAACACTTTTAAGGTCAAACTTAAAATCTTTATAGCGAGAATCAATCACTTCCACGGCAGGGATTACAAAGTCTGTTGCTCGTAATACATCACCAATATGAATTCCTGGACCTTTTAACGGCGCTTTAGTTACAAAGGCTAGCTCCGCTTCGATTTTAGGATGGATCAATTCATCATGTTTGATTTCACCGCCTTCAGGCACAGAAAAATAGTCAGCTAAAAAACCATAGCATGGATGTTCAACACCCATTTGTGACATTTTTGCCCATGAAGTTAAGCCCATTTTCATACCAACAATTTTATTGCCGCGTGCTTCTTTACGACGACGAATCTCCCATTGAATATCGAAGGCATCTTCGTAAGTCATTTCAGGATAATCATTGGTTATTTTTGTGATTTCATATGCTTGTAATTCAGCATTTTCACAATGTTCTGCTAATTCTTCAATCTGAATTTTTGTAAGCTTACCCATTATAGTAATCCTTTTTCTTTTGCCATGGTCAATGCCAGGTCTTCAATCATATCTTCTTGCCCACCAACAGTTCCACGGCGACCCAATTCAACCAACAGATCACGAGCAGTCACACCATACTTGGCGCTAGCACGTTGTGCGAATAGCAAAAACGAGCTATATACACCGGCATAGCCAAGCGTTAAGGCATCACGATCAACTCGTATAGGCTGATCCATTATTGGCACAACCAAATCTTCGGCAACATCCATTATTTTGTACAAGTCCATACCGTGCTTCGCACCCATACGATCTAATACGGCAACGAATACTTCCAACGGAGTATTACCGGCACCAGCACCTAAGCCAGCGACTGAACCGTCAATACGAATAGCGCCGGCTTCAACAGCCGCAAGAGAGTTGGCTATCGCCATTCCCATGTTATGGTGACCATGAAAACCAATTTCAGTGTTAGGGTTTAGTTCGGCACGTAGTAAACCTATTTTTTGGCTAACTTCGTCAGGCAACATATAACCGGCAGAATCGGTACAATAAATACAATTAGCACCGTACGATTCCATCAACCTAGCCTGTTCTAAAATCTTTTCAGGGCTAGCCATATGCGCCATCATCAAAAAACCAACGGTATCCATACCCAACTTGGCTGCAAGCCCAATATGTTGTTCAGAAACATCTGCTTCACTACAGTGGGTTGCAACACGAATGGTGCTAACACCTAAATCTTTTGCCATACGTAAATGGTCAACCGTAGCAATCCCGGGTAGTAATAAAGCTGAAACTTTAGCATTTTTCATTTTAGGGATTACGGCACTTAGATACTCTTCATCAGAGTGCGCAGGAAAACCATAGTTAACCGACGCGCCGCCAAGGCCATCACCATGAGTCACCTCAATTAGCGGCATACCCGCGTCATCTAGACCTGTGGCGATGTTCACCATTTGATCTAGTGAAATTTGGTGACGTTTAGCATGCATACCATCACGTAAACTCATGTCATGAAGTATTACTTTTTTATCTTTTAAATTCATTATTCAACCCTCTTCTTAACCACGTACTGGTAATCTGATGTTGTCATTGTAGGCTTCTTCCGCAAACATCTCCGCGGTACGCAACCCTGCAGCAGTCATGATATCCAAATTTCCTGAATATTTAGGTAGGTAATCCCCTAACCCTTCTACTTCCAAAAAGACAGAGACACGATTACCATCAAATACAGGACCATTTACCAAACGGTAACCCGGAACATACTTCTGCACTTCTTTGATCATGGCATGAATAGATTCTGTAATCGCCGCTTGGTTAGGCGCTTCTTTAGTCAGGCAATGCACTGTATCGCGCATAATTAATGGTGGCTCAGCTGGGTTGATAATAATAATGGCTTTACCCTTATCAGCTCCTCCTACTTTTTCTACTGCGCGCGCTGTGGTACGGGTAAATTCATCTATATTTTTACGGGTACCTGGCCCGGCAGAACGAGAAGATACTGTCGCGATAATTTCACCGTACTCAACATCTTGTACACTTGATACAGCGGCTATCATAGGGATGGTTGCCTGACCACCACAGGTCACCATATTTACGTTCATTTCTAAATTTTTGGTTTGATCTTTCAAATTCACCGGTGGCACACAAAAAGGACCTATTGCTGCAGGCGTAAGATCAATCATAATAACGCCCAGCTCATTCAATTTTCGACTATTTTCTGCATGAACGTAGGCTGAAGTTGCATCGAAAGCAATACGAATATCATCTTCAATAATATGAGATAACATACCGTCAACGCCCTCTGACGTGGTTTTTATTCCCATTTCACGTGCCCGTTTCAAGCCTTCTGATTCAGGGTCAATACCAACCATCCACACAGGCTCAATCCACTCTGAACGAAAGATTTTCATCAGTAAGTCGGTACCGATATTACCCGGACCAATAATTACCGCTTTAAGTTTTTTACTCATTTTTATTTTCCTCTTACTGATGCACGATTAAACAAAACGCACCGATGCAGAACCCATTCCGCCAATACTTACACTCATGTGATCGCCTGCCTTAACGGGCTCTAATGGCACAAGTGAACCCGATAAAATGACTTCACCCGCTTTCAGGGGAATACCAAATTTACCTAGGGTATTTGCCAACCATGTTACGCAATTTATCGGACTACCCAATGCAGCGGCACCTGCGCCAGTTGAAATGATCGAACCATTTTTCTCAACCACCATGCCACAGGTAGTCAGGTCAATTTTACGTGGACTAATCGCTTTATCACCTAAGATAAAGAGACCACAAGAGGCATTATCAGCAACGGTGTCTTGGATTTTTATTTGCCAGTTTTCAATGCGTGAATCTACAACTTCAAAGCACGGAATTACACAATCCGTTGCGGCGAGTACATCGGCATTAGTTACACCGGGGCCCATAAGATCTTTTTTCAATATAAAAGCAATCTCACCTTCAGCTTTAGGTTGTATCAACAACTTACTGATTGGCATTTCCTGACCTTCACTGTATGCCATGCTATCGGTTAAATAGCCAAAATCTGGTTGGTACACATTCAACATATTCTGTACCGCTTTAGAAGTGACACCGATTTTCTTGCCAATGATGCGCTCCCCTGATTGAACACGACGCTCAACCATACGTAAAGATACGTGGTATGCATCATCAATAGTGAAGTCATCAAAGCGTTCAGTGAAAGGACGTATGGTCTGACGGTTTCTCATCGCGTCAAAAAGCTCATCACCGCATTGGATAATTTGTTCTTTTTTCATAACTTTTTCTCGACTAGTTGTCTAGATGGAAAGGGTTTATTAACATTAACTCTGTGTATCCATGGAAGTGTTGTGCCCCTCCATTTCAACCACAACGAAATAACTACATTTTGATACAAACATTTTTAAGTTCGGTATAGAACTCTAGGCCATGTACGCCACCCTCTCGGCCAATGCCAGATTCCTTAGCACCTCCAAAAGCAGTCCGTAAATCGCGCAAGAACCAGCTATTAACCCAGGCAATACCTACTTCCATCGCTTCTGCTACACGCGATGCACGAGATAGATTTTCGGTCCAGATAGTAGCCGATAGGCCATACTTGGTATCATTGGCCAATGCAATAACTTCTTCCTCTGTATCGAAAGGGCGAATATGACAACAAGGACCAAATATTTCTTCATTAACCACTTTGGCGTCATCAGGCAGACCCGTCCAAATAGTGGGTTCAACCCAGGCGCCATCATTTAGTTCAGCGCCCATTTCAGGTACACCACCACCAATTTCGACTGTCGCCCCCTCTTCTACAGCCAAACGGTAATAGGAAAGCACTTTCTCTTTATGTTTTTGGGAGACCAGTGGTCCGAAGTCTACTTTTTTATCTTCAGGACGGCCCAATTCCAGTTTAGCGACACCTTCTTTTAAGCGACTTAAAAACTCATTATAAATTGAGCGTTCAACATAAACGCGTTCCGTGCCTAAGCAAACCTGACCACAATTAACAAAAGCTGAGCGCATGGTACCTTCAATCGCTTTGTCTATATCACAATCGGCAAATACTATGCCTGGGTTTTTACCGCCACATTCAAGAGAAATGTTTCGTAGTCCTACCGAAGCTGCTCGCATTATAGTTTCACCAGTACGTGTTTCTCCTGTAAAAGTGATAGCTCTAATATCTGGGTTAGCGGTTAGCAAAGAGCCAGCAGAGTTTGCGCCAAAGCCATGCACCACGTTATAAACACCTTTAGGTACACCGCATTCATTCATCACTTCACCCAACAGAGTTGCTGTGGCTGGCGTTTCTTCAGATGGTTTTACTACGACGGTGTTGCCACAAGCGAGCGCGGGGCCAACTTTAAATGTCATTAACAATAAAGGTAAATTCCAGGGGCTAATCACGGCGATAACCCCTTTTGGTGACCGATGGCCGTAATTTAGCGCCGATTTACCATCAGGCGTATCAAGCTTAAATGTTTCCGTGGGGTGGTTAGCCAAGGTATCGGAAAATGCCTTAAAATTAGCAGCACCACGGGGAATATCGATGTGTGATGCAATTTTATGCGGTTTACCGGTATCTTTACATTCAGCATCGAGAAACTCGTCAAAACGCTCGTTTATGCGTTCAGCTACTTTGTCGAGTAGTTTAATCCGAGCAGTCTGGGTCATTTTGCCCCAAGGGCCTTGCATTGCGGCTTTTGCTGCAGCAACGGCCGATGTCACTTCAGGCTCACCAGCTTCGTGAACCATACCTAATAGGCTATTGTCAACGGGGTTGCGGTTTTCGAAGGTCTTGCCGCTTTCTGAGCTTACATACTCACCATTAATAAAATTCTTAAACTCTTTCATTTCTCACACTCTACTTCCATTACTAGATCTATTTAGATCAATAAACAATGAAATCGCGTTAGTTAATTTTAACGCGATTTCAATGACCTTAAATTAGGTCAACACGGTTAGGAATCGCTCATTTAATACGCGATCATGATAGAATATGGCTTTACCTAATTCATCTGCATCCCATGTAACAGGAGGATGATCGGGATAGTGATAATCGCCACCACAAAATACTTCCGTTCGATTACCGGATTTATCAAAAAAGTAGATAGTTTTACCATGGGTTAAACCGTGGCGTGTGGGTCCGATATCGATAGATACATCTTCCATGGAAATAAGATCTGCTGCACGTAACACATCTTCCCATGTATCAAGCCAAAACGAAGCGTGGTGGAATTTACCTGGTTCAGGGTGTTCGATGAATGCAACATCATGTGCTTTTTGACTGCAGGTCAGGAATTGAGCAGCACGGAAACCGCTCTCATCAACAACTTGTTCCGCTAGATCAAAACCCAATACTTTCTTGAACAAATCCGCTGTACCAGCGATGTTTGGCCCATAAAGTAGACAATGATCAAAACGCGTCGCCTTCATACCCGTAAGGTTACGTGGCCAGGCTTCAGGATTAGTTTTGGATATACCCCATTTGCCTGTTTGTTCTTTCTCTGCATAAATCTCAAACATATGACCTGTTGGTGAATCGAAACGAATACGGCGACCACAGCCATTTAGTTCACCTGCGGGGATCTCTTCGACATTACAGCCAAAGTCAATTAGCTCTTCATGTAATTGCTCTAAGACTTCGTTGTTTAATACCTTGTAACCGACAAAGTCCATACCGGGTGTATCTGCTAGACGTAGTACAACAGAAAATTTATCAACTTCAGTCCACCCTTTCAGGTATACACGTCCTTGATTGTCAGTTTCAACTTCAATCAACCCCAGCAAATCACGATAATGTTCCAGTGCTTCTTTCATATCTAATACACGAATTTGGATATGTCCTGGACGCATGACACCTTTTTTCATATTTTATCCTCAAGTGATTTTTCAACTTTTATAGTTTTATCAACAGCCGATTTCTAATGGGCTAAGTTTCATTACTATTACTGATCATATTCAATCAGCAAATCTCCGCGTGGAAGAACTCGGCAAGCCAGAGCATAACCCTGCTTTTCTTCTGCTTCTGATATATGCGTACGACTCATACGTTTTGTTTCATAATCACCAGTGACAATACGCACCTTGCAGACACCACAACCACCACCTCTACAACCAACACGAATAAAACTTTTATTTCGGCGTTCCATGCCAACTAATAACACCTGATCTTCAGAGCAGTAAAAATTTAGCTTCCGATTCACAATATCAATTCGGTAAAGCTGTTTTACTGTCATTAGGTGCTCCATTTTGGTTTATTTAGTGTTATTGCTACAGTCAGTAAAGCAACCGCTGTGCCAGTATCAACAAATAAAACACACACACCAGTAAGGCGCTGATTTTTATATTGTTATTTTAGTTTTTGGAATGTATGGCTAGTATTTTAATACACTTGTGAAAGTAAAAATTTAACCAAATAATTAATTAGTTAATTAATAGAATTGATGATTTGGTTAGGTGTGGTAACACAATTTAAAAATAGGGCAGGAAAAGTTATTAATATAGAAAAGTAATTCGTTGATTTATGAGCTATCAACGTAAAAACCCACAATCATAACGATTGTGGGTTTTATTTTGCATTAATGAAAGTTCAACCGATTTTACATTAAATCCGCTTAAACAGCGCCGATCTATTTTGTTCTTTTTCACCGTCAGCAGCGGTTACAAAACGTTCCATGTGTATATCACGTTCAAATAGACGACCTTGCATTAAAGCGGTTATCGCAGCATCAATCATCAATGGTGGACCACAAAGATAGGCTTTATTACTATCGAAACGTCCATCAAAATAATCGATAGCGGCTTCATGAACAAAGCCTGTGAAACCTTGCCAATCATCCCCTTTTTCTGGTGCATTTAACGCTGGTATATAAGTAAAGTTATCAAACTCTTTATCTAGTTGTTCAAAGATTTCTTTATTATAAAGTTCTGAAACATTACGAGCTCCCTGAAAAAGCGTTATTGGTCGAGCGTCTTTTTCTTCAAGCATATCCAATATCATTGACTGCGGACTAGAAAGGCCGGAGCCACCAGCAATGAAAATTGCTCCTTGATCATCTGATTTACGTACAAAGAACTGCCCATAAGGGCCGGTTATATTTAGCGTATCACCAACTTGTAACTGTTCATGTAAATAGGTTGTACCCATTCCATTAGGTACTTGACGAACATGTAATTCAAGTATGTGTGAGTCGGATGGTTTATTGGCAATAGAAAATGCTCTACTACCGTCTACCCCAGGAATATTAAGGTTTACATATTGGCCCGCTTGAAATTCAATAGCCTTATCTAAGGTAAATAAGATACCTTTTATCGTCGGTGACAAGTCTTTAATTTCGGTAACCGTACCAATGAAATCATGTACTGCATAGCCAATAAAATCCTCATCAACGTCTATGTCAGCTTCGATGACCATGTCTGATTCAGGTGTACAACAACATGCTAACACCTTACCCTCTTCACGCTCTACATCCATTAGCGCAAAGGGTGATGCATTACCTAAATCACCTTCACCCTCTAGCACTTGTACCTTACAAGTAGCACAAGTACCATGACCGCAAGCAAATGGTAGCCATACTCCTTGACGTAAAGCGGCATCTAGAATTGTCTGCCCTTCTTCAACCTCTATTATGTCACCGGTTGGTTCAACTGTAACTTCGTAACTCATGAGTTTCTACCTCTCGCTAATCAAACACCTGCTCCAGCATAGCCTTTCAGCTCTGGAGTCTTGAAACGGATTAGGGATTTATGATCTATGCCCTGTGATTCAAGCGAGGCATTCATTTGTGGTTTAAATGGTTCATTATTTAAAAGCCATTCGACAGTATCCCAATTGATTTGGGAAAATTCTGGATGCTGCGAAAAAGCTTCGGGAATAATGTTTTCCATCACAGCAGCAAATGGCATAGACGGAAGTAGAGGAAACGCTTTAGCTGCACAGAACATACGATGTTCGTCCCAACCAAAATAAACAATTTGATTACCACCAAAATTTTCAACTCGGTCCATACGTTCACCTTCGTACCCCGGTTTCAAAGCAATAACTGGCATATTTATTCTCCATACTATGGGCCACGGTTGTGACCCACGTTTATTTAAAGTTTTATTTAAGATTTATTTTTTAGTCAAAAGTTATCAGGATTTACCTTTCCATTGGTTCCAACGCGTTTCGTCTGGTGATCCCTTAAAGTCCATATTATCGCTCCCAACATTCATTTTGTAGAATTTACTAAGAACATCTTCCATTTCAGGACCGCCACAGTTTCCTTGGAAAATTTGATGTACTGGTAACCAAGCCTGAACATATTTTTCTGGCTCTTCTTCAAAAATATCTTTACAGCCATCAGAACAAAAATGATAACGCTCACCTTCATAAACTGTATCGCGCATCGAGTTTTGATTAGGATTATCCATTTCAGTAAATAGCATAGGGATCTGACAAGTCTGACAAAGTTGCGGTAGGCCTGTAGTGTAAAAACGTTCGCCTTTGGCTTCTTTCTCTTTTGCTAATTCCCACAATGGGCGATAATACTTATCAAAGGTATCTGGGTATTTTTCAGATAGCCAATCGAGTTCTTCATCTGACGGGATCCATGTATGAAAACCAGTCGCATGACCATGGGTGTAGAAAGTCCACCATGTTTGATGCGAGACATGTTCTTTTTCTTTTTCAATAACTTCTGAATATTTAGGCTTAGTGATGCCATAGCGAGCTAGATCTTTGAATAAGGATCCACCTGCGTCTTCAAAGTATACTTCCCAGGCTTCTTTCCAAGACATTACCTTGTTTGGCAACATGTAATCCATCATCATCGCGACGATACTCAACAGGCGAGTACCACGCCAGAACCATTTATCTATCCATTTTTGTACAATAGGAAGATTATCTTCATGTTGTTCCAAAAAGAATTTGATAACCTCTAAACCTAACGTCATATGTCGGGCTTCATCTGATTGGGCTGAGAAACCAAAGGTAACTGTGGCCATATCACCGTTATGCGCCGCACCAGACATAAAAGGTACGAACAATAAGTTGGTCAGTACATATTCAAATGAGAAACCGATAGCGACCATATATTCAAACGGCCCCGCAGAACGAGCATCTGTAAAGAATGATTTAGGTACAGACAAGTACCAAACGCGATCGTGCTGATGACTAAATTCGTGCATGCCATCGAAAAATTTATTGTAGTGGCTCATCGCATGAACTTGTGTTTGTACATGACGTAATTCATCAAGTGCTTGCATTTGACACGCAACGCGAGCACCAACACCACCACATTGGCGTCCCACATGAGCAAAGCCTTGGTAAGCTTGATACTCAAGTGGAGATACTGCGGTTAAAAAGAGCTTTACCGCATTAACATAACGCGGATCAGATACATTTAAGTGACCATCATTTTGAGAGAAAGCATCAAAAATAGCATATAATTTTTTCTCTTTTTCAGCCTGATATTTCCAGTATGTATCCATGGTTAAACGAAACGGGTCTTCCCACTTATCCCAGTCGGTAATTTTGATCCCTTCAAATTCTTCATGTGGAAAGGCTTTTTTCCTATCTTCGTAGGAAAAGTCCCAATCCAGATCTCGGGTAAGAAAACGGTATTTGTCTTTTATATTTAATTTTTTAGCTGCCATGTTATTTCCCCTTAATATTTCCACTCAAGAATGAGACGGTCATCATCTTCATCAACGTTACCACCAATGGTGACCAAGTTAAGATGCAGTTCTTGTATATTCCAATCCCGCCCCATTTTCTCTTCAACTGCTTCACGGCTTATTACCAACTTGTGCTCTCTTTCAACACGAACCATGGCCGGCATGTGAATAATAGTGCAATCTTCATTCGTTTCTTCAATCGCCTCAACGATATAGCGAGATTCATCATTATCTTGTAATGCGATATAAACTTTTGACATTATTTTAATCCTCTAATAAGTAGACTATTTGAAAAGGCCTGCTTTGTTCAGACGTTTATTTAAAGACTCAATTGCTTTCTCTAACGCACCGTCACCAACCATTTCAGCTGCTAGGGGCGCTAAAGCGATGGTAGCTTTGTCTTTCCATGCATGGATCCACTCTTCCAATTTGGTTTTATTTTCGGGTGATTCAGCAGCGGCAATTTTAACTACGCTATCTACCCAGCGGTTTGTGTCTTTGTGCCAGTTGCGAATAAATTCAGTCAACATGCCAACATCCTGAGCGCCATTTTCTTGTAACCAGGCATCAAATTGATTGAAAACAAGATCGGCTACTAAGGTATCTAACACCACATCTTGGGCAACAAAAGATTCAAACCAATCTTCAACGCAAATATTCGCTTCACAATAAGCCCGAACACCTTGCCAAGCAGCGTCTTCCATCCAATGGTGCTTCGCTTTGGTCAAGGTATCACCGCTATTACTGTCTAAAATAAGACCAATGCGAGAAAGATATTGGGCATTACCTAAACGATCCATACCGTTATACAACAATGCTTGCGTAATCGCCGTGCCGTAACCTAACGAACTACCGTATACATTGTTTAAATTAGCGGCTTGTTCAACATGACGAAATGGTATTAATAAGCGAACCAGTTTTTCTTTAACGTCTTCTGAAAGAAATCGTGTTAAATCACGTTTTTCAAAAAATGCAAAATTACTCTCGGCATTTTCTTGTTGCTTGGCTCTGGCTTGAACATAAGTACCGTAATAGAACTGACGAGGATCCTTAAATGCATACCAATCTTTCATCACGATTTCTGTACGGCCTGGGTCGTTAAGCTCAAACTCAGGTTGCCATAATGGGCGATAGTGAAAATTAACTTCTGAAGCAACATCATAAGTTGCTTCTTGATAACGTGTTGCAGGCTTATCACCAAAACGACGTTCGATATGAGCAAACGTGTTTCTAACTGGTTCTAATATTGCTGTTTTTATTTCATGTGACATATACTTACCCCTACTCTCAGCGTATTTATTTTCGTTTAATCAGCATTTTTTTGAGCATGCTGTTCATTGTGGTTTTTAGCCATCAGTGTATCTTCACCGTAGCGCCATTTTTCCATCTCTGTATCGTTAGCATCCTGTTGCTCTTGTGTCATATACACCACATTGTTAGCCTGACAAAACTGTTCAAAAGCCTTCTTGGGTAAAATTAATTCTACGAATAAGTTTGGTTCACTAATGGCAAAATCAAACTCAACAAAACGTGAATTTTCAGCACTACGTACCCGAACATATTTGGTCAATTGTTCAAAAGTTGGTTTTTCGTCTTTTAAACTGCGGGTATGCTGTTGAATATCCGCCATAATGATCTCCTGTTGTATATATTTGAATAATCATGATGTAGCAACGGCTGTGCCAGTAAAGAAATAAAACAAAAAAATCATTTTAACTATTTGTTAATTAATACTTTTTATTTATTATTAAAATAAATTGCACATAATTAAGGTCAAGTCTTGGGTTTATAATAGGTAATGAAATAGTGAAATTTTAAATATGGAATTGATCTTATGATTAACCTTAAAAAAGTTATGGAATAAAGATATTTATACGTTGTGTTTCAAAAAAAGGCACCGCACAATAGATATCAAATAACTACAACAGCAGAATAAAAATATAATGACAAAAAAATCACTGACACTGCCTGATTCTCAGGACTTGCTTGATAAAATTCATTTTGATAGCAAGGAAGGAAAAATTTGGCTTGGTGAACAACGCATGTTACTTATTCATTCTGCTGTGATGGGATTATTACGAAAAGAACTGATAGATACATTGGGTATTGAACGTGCAAAAGGGTTACTGATGCGTTTTGGTTATCACAGCGGCATGCGAGATGCTGAATTTGCACAAAAGCTACGTCCTGATATGCCCAACGATGAGGCTTTTATGGTGGGACCACAGTTACATAATATTGGAGGCTCAGTAAAGGTAACCCCTACAATAATGGATTTTGATGCCGAAAAAGGTGAGTTTTACGCCGAATTTGATTGGGAACATTCTCACGAGGTAGATGGTCATATAGCTAATTATGGCTTATCATCTGCTCCAATTTGTTGGACACTGTGTGGCTATGCCAGTGGTTTCACCACTTATTATATGAAACGACAAATACTGTATAAAGAAACTCAGTGTGCTGGTACAGGTGTTGAAAAGTGTCATATTGTTGGTAAAACAGCAGAAGAGTGGGGAGATGCTGATGAGACAGAAAAGTATCTACTACCCGATCCAATAATTGAAGAATTACTAGCGTTGCAACATGAAGTTGCTGAACTTAAAAATCAATTCATTAGTAGTGAATCTGAAAATGATGTGCTACTTAATAGTATTGGTGACTCTCAAGCATTCAAAAATACTTGTCACCTCATTAAAAAGGTCGCTAAAAGTAAAGTCACTGTACTTCTTCAAGGAGAAACAGGAGTAGGTAAAGAAGCCGTAGCGAAAGGGATTCATACCAATAGTAATAGAGTGAAAGAGCCTTTTATTGCTGTTAATTGTGCTTGTATACCACCGGATCTGATAGAAGCTGAATTATTTGGCGTTGAAAAAGGTGCTTATACTGGCGCAACCCAGTCACGTGAAGGAAAATTCGAGCGTGCAAATAATGGTACCATTTTTCTTGATGAAGTAATCGAGCTATCGCCACGCGCCCAAGCATCTTTATTGAGAGTATTACAAGAAAGTGAATTAGAACGAGTTGGTGATACACGCACTAGGAAAATTGATGTACGTGTTGTTGCTGCATCTAATGAAAATTTAGAGAAAGCCGTCCAAGACGGTCGTTTTCGTGCCGACTTGTTTTATCGGTTAAATGTCTATCCTATCTTTATTCCTCCTCTAAGGGAGCGTAGTGAAGATATCCCCTTACTGATCGCACATTTCCTAAAAAAACACTGTGCATTATATAACAAAAATACCACAGGTGTTTCCGATAAAGCTATGCAAGCACTGATACAGTACAAATGGCCAGGTAATATCAGAGAACTTGAGAATATGATAGAACGAGGCGTTATTCTTACTGATAACAAGCAAACAATTGATATGGAAAGTTTTTTCCCTTCCCTCTCGGAGCCTAGCCATCCACTGAACGTTATCAACAGCCTAGGGCAACTTTCTGAAAAATCACAACCAGATGAAATAGATGAAACAATGGATGTGGAAGAAATGCTTGGCGAGAACTTTAGCCTTGAGTCATTAGAAACACAATTAATCAACAAAGCAATGGAATTGACTAACGGTAATATATCTAAAGCGGCACGAAAACTTGGTCTTACTCGACCATCTTTAGCTTATCGTCTAAAAAAGTTACAGGAAAGAGAGTGACTCTATAGCTGTTTAAGAAAAATAATTCGCTTTGATGATAGTTTCTTATAAAAGTTTTTTTAGACTATAAACGCTATGGCGCAAACGCCCCCACAGCGCTATAGAAGAATTAAACTTATGTCAGCTGTTTGATCGGCAAGTTGAGGTTTAATTCAAGGTTTTTTTCTTTATTGCGTACAATAAGGGTCTTCTGATGGCAAAAAATGTCACATAGGAACTAAATGAATTAATAGGAAACGTGCTACGTCTATTTATCTTGATTTATTTAAAAAACAAAAAAAATGCATCTATAAAATAGATGCATAAAAACATGAAACACTAAGGGAATAACATTACTGTTAAGTAAGAGTGTGCTTTGCAAACTAAGTTCAATTTACTTGCAAAAAAATTAAATGTTTAGCAAGCCAAGTGTAAATACAACTCAACAAAGAATACATTACAAAACATAACACTAGTAAACTTTCAAGGAAGCTTGAATGATACCTTTATTAGGTATAAAATTAACGCAATTCTAGATATGTACGTTTTCGTTAAATATTCAAACCCGACGATTAATTCGGGTTTTTTTGTGCCTTAAAATACAGATAAATCGTAATAACGCTCATACCAAAATTTATTAATAACCATAGCTTATCAAGGCAACAACAAGGCCATTACAAGGAATTCACCATGAAAAAAATTATCACCGCAACTTCTGCCATATTATTGCTACAAGCCTGTACAACATTTGACCCCTACACTGGGGAGAGTGAAACTAGCAAGACCGCTATAGGTGCAGCAGCGGGTGCCGGCATAGCAGCCGTCGTTGCCTATATAGACAATAAAGATAAAGACAGCAAAACACGTAATCAACGTATTCTAGCCGCAGCAACTGGCGGAGCGGCTATCGGTGGCGGTATTGGCTATTATATGGATGCTCAAGAAGCGAAGTTACGTAAACAACTACGAGATAGTGGCGTAAGTATTCAGCGTGACGGTGACAAAATCAACTTGATCATGCCTGGCAATATTACCTTTGCTACTAACAGCGCTAACATCAACACCAACTTTATAAGTGTGTTAAATTCTGTAGCCTTAGTACTTGAAGAGTATAACAAAACACTTATTGTTGTCTCTGGCCATACTGACTCTATTGGCTCTGAACAGCATAACCAAAAGCTATCTGAAGCGCGTGCGAGCTCTGTAGCCAGTTACCTTCAAACACAAAAAATTATAAGTGACCGTCTAGAGATAATCGGCTTTGGCGAAGCACAACCCGTAGCAGATAATCAAACATCTGAAGGTCGTGAGCTAAACCGCCGTGTTGAAATAACATTATTGCCGATTACTGCACCATAGCGTTGTAAAAACAAGTGATATTACTGTTTTGACGCCTAGGCTGCTCAGCAGTGTAATAACCTTTCGTGACCAGAGTAGCCCTACTCTGGTCATTTTAGTTTATTGATAATTACTATTGAGCGACTCAGTTCAATATTGTAATCACTTACCATAAGCTTTTTAACCAACAAACTCTTACGAATCACAGTTAACATATTTGTCATTTGTGCCTGAGATACTTACATATAACTATCTATCTATTGATAGACGCTTTAGCTGAATAGATTCTTTAAATGCAATATATTTAGCAAGTAAGGCCACTATGATTACCGCGAATATCACCCTCATCCACAGTATTGCCATAACATCCGCACCTAGTAATAAAACCAACAAGGTATCTTCTATTAAGCTGTGAGCCAAGCTTAAAAAACTAATGGAAAGCAATATGTCTTTTTTACCAATATTACCTTTTTTCACCTCCGAAATTAGTAATCCAGCTCCGTAGCTTAAGCCCAATGTAATTCCTGTAATGGTAATATTACTGGCGTCCTTTGTGATACCTATTAATTTAAAAATTGGCGATAGTGCTTTTTTCAACAAATTTTCAACGCCAATTTTTTTAAGTACTCGCAACAAGATAATCAATGCTGAAATGATAAAAAAGATACTAAGCAACATTTGCAATTGCTCTATCCCCCATTGCATTAAAGTTTGCTCTTGCCTTTCGCTTTGCCAAATCAATACTGCAGTCTGCTGTTGATAATCTAACGCGGTATAAAGCCAGTTCACTAAAGCAGCCAAGAACAAACCGCCTCCTAGCTTCAAGGTTATTGTTAGTCGCCAGCTAACCCCTACCATTTTAGCAACAGCCCCTTCAATGGGAACAGAGTGCGAGATTAATATTAAAATACCAATAACAGATACTTGCGCCACAGATAACTCTAGCTGTGTGGTTACATCAACAAACACTACCATCGCTGTAAAAATATTGGTTAAAATAGCTGTTGCCCACACTAACCCTAGCTGTTCTGGTAGACCGACAAGTTGCATTAATGGGGCTAAAACTTCAGCCAACCATTGAGTGCCACCGAGCAAGTCTAAAATTTTTACTATTATAATCGCTGGTACCATCACCTTTAATAGCGTCATGTAAACTTGACTTATTTCCTGAAATACACTTTTTAGTCGCTTAATAAGCATAAGTACTACCCTGATAATATAATTTATGTATCGCTATAATAGCGGCTAGACCGAGAAATAATTCCAATTAATTAACCCCTAGGTTAATATAAATTTCTTTATTTGCAGATTATATTAATTATGTTTCTTGATAGGCTAGATAAAGCAATTCTACGTCAATTACAAAGTGACGCATCAGTGACTAATTTAAAGCTCGCTGAAATTGTTAACTTATCCGCACCTGCTTGTTTAAAAAGAGTAAAACGTTTAGAGAGCCAAGGTGTTATTAATAAAAGAGTTGCGCTACTAGATCAAACTAAGTTTGGCAGTTGTCTACATATGATTGTTGAGATTATGATGCACCAGGACAGATTAGATTTAAATAATACTTTTATCAAAGCGGTAAGAAGTTGTGAACAGGTACATGAATGTTACAAGGTTACGGGAGAAGTAGACTTTGTGTTAGTGGTAGTAGTACCAGATATGCCGAGTTATGAGGTATTCTGTGAGCAAATATTATACCAGCACCCTAATATGCGTAACTTTAGGACATTAATTTCGATGAACAGAGTAAAATATGACACTAAGGTTCATATTCCGAATTGAATAATAATTCAGGGTATTTAAGCTACAGCGATATTCTGCCGGTATTTACTAAACAAGGCTGCCCTTAGCAAAACATACTCGTTAGCTTACACAATAACCTGTAAATTCAGCGGTGTATGAATTCTGCATCCAATTAAAAATCGCGTAAGCAAAACGACTAAACTTGCTTAATAAAAAGCTCAATAACTTCATCCACATCAAGCCTGAAATCATTATTGATTTCAGGCTTAGTATTTACTCACTGAACTTATTTAAATGCCGCTAATACATCATTGAAGCATTTAGAAGGTCGCATTATCTCGCTTATTTTGTTCTTATCTGCATTATAGTAACCACCAATATCAACAGAATGCCATTGGTCTGTTGTTAAATCGCTGACAATAGCGGATTCATTTTCAGATAATGATTGTGCCAATGGCGCAAATTGATTTTGAAGATCAGCATCTTCTGTTTGCTCCGCTAATGCTTTTGCCCAATAAAGCGCTAAGTAAAAATGACTACCGCGATTATCAAGTTCACCCGTTTTACGCGACGGAGATTTACCATTGTCCAATAACTCAGCAGTTGCTTGATCTAATGTTTTTGCCAACAATTTTGCTTTAGAATTATCTTGTTTTATACCCAAGTCTTCAAAAGAAGCACTTAACGCAAGAAACTCACCAAGTGAATCCCAACGTAAATGATTTTCTTCTACTAACTGTTTAACATGTTTAGGTGCTGACCCACCTGCCCCCGTTTCAAATAAACCGCCGCCCTGCATTAATGGCACTATAGATAGCATTTTTGCGCTAGTACCTAGTTCTAGAATTGGAAATAAATCAGTTAAGTAATCGCGTAGAATATTACCCGTCACAGAAATAGTGTCTCCGCCGCGTAAAATACGCTCTAACGTATAACGCATTGCTCTTGTTTGCGACATTATTTGAATATCTAATCCTGTCAAATCATGATCTTTCAGGTAAAGTCTAACTTTTTTAATTAATTCAGCTTCATGTGGACGGTACTCGTCTAACCAGAATACAGCAGGAGTATTAGACAACCTTGCTCGGGTAACAGCTAATTTTACCCAATCTTGTATTGGTGCATCTTTAACTTGACACATCCGCCAAATATCACCTTCTTCAACCTCCATTGTTAATAAAACTTTACCTTCATCATCAACAATTCGAATAGTACCATCACCTTGAACTTCAAAAGTTTTATCATGTGAACCATACTCTTCTGCTTTTTGAGCCATCAGACCAACATTTGGCACTGTCCCCATCGTTTTAGGATCAAATGCCCCATGAGTTTTACAGAAGTTAATAATTTCTTGGTAAATTCTTGCAAAGGTACTTTCAGGCATAACCGCTTTAGTATCTTTCAATTTTCCATCAGGTCCCCACATTTTACCACCAGATCTAATCATTGCTGGCATTGATGCATCAACAATAACTTCATTTGGGGTATGTAAGTTTGAAATACCTTTGGCTGAATCAACCATGGCTAATTCAGGACGTGTTTCATAACAGGCATGTAAGTCAGCCAATATTTCTTCACGCCATGATTCAGGAAGTTGTTTTACTTTGTCATAAATACTGCTAACACCATCATTGGCATTAACACCAATTTTTTCAAAGGTTTCTGCGTGCTTAGTAAATAGAGCTTTATAATAAATTTTTACCGCGTGACCAAAAACAATAGGATGCGAGACTTTCATCATAGTGGCTTTAACATGGAAAGAAAACATCACGCCAGTTGCTCTTGCATCTTCCATTTCTTGCTCTAAGAATTCACACAAAACCTTTTTACTCATAAACATACTGTCAATGATTTCACCAACCTGCAGTGAGGTTTTTTCTTTTAATACTGTTACAGCGCCATCTTCTTTAGCTACAAATTCAATTTTTACATCACAGGCTTTATCCATAGTCATACATTTTTCACTGGCATAAAAATCGCCTGAGTGCATGTGCGAAACGTGAGTTCTTGATGCTTGACTCCACTTACCCATTGAATGTGGATTTTTTTTGGCAAAAGCTTTAACTGCTGCTGGAGCACGACGGTCTGAGTTACCTTCTCGCAAAACTGGATTTACCGCACTGCCTAATGTTTTTGAGTATTTTGCTAGGTTGCTAATCTCAGCGTCTGTTTTAGGATCTTCAGGATAATCAGGAATTGCGTAGCCTTGCCCTTGTAATTCACTTATAACTTCTTTGAGTTGAGGAATTGAAGCACTGATGTTAGGTAGTTTGATTATATTGGTATCAGGATGTTGAGTTAAGGCGCCTAGCTCAGCTAATGCATCAGGTACTTGTTGATTTTCAGGTAAAATATCAGAAAAAACAGATAAAACCCTAGACGCAAGAGATATATCTTTTAACACTATATCTATTCCTGCTGGTGCTGCAAAAGCTTTAACAATAGGCAGTAGCGAGCAAGTCGCTAGTAATGGTGCTTCATCAGTATAGGTGTAAATTATTTTTGAACTCATATTTGTAGCATCCTTTATATTTATATTTATTTTAATTCCAGTCATGATAGTGCTTTAACTTACTCGAAATAATGTCTTTCCAAACATTAGAAGTAGCCAGTTTTGATAAAACGGGCTAAATTTTAACTCTAAAAAACGTTATAAAAGAATGTGTTTATAGAAGGTTGATTAAAAATCAATTTGGGCGATGGGTTTCGCTTAAGTCTTTTTTTAGTATGATTTTCTATTGAACAACAGTTTTCGAAGATAGTTATAATGTTAAGTAACTACTATATCTGATATTTTCAATCGTTCAAATCAGACTAAAGTCCATTATTTGTACTATTTATCTTTATATAGCTTAATTTTGTGATGACATTTTTAATGTTGAATAATGTGATGAGAGGTAACCAAAATTACATAAAGCAGTATAGATAAATCAGACTGATTCAAAGTGAATCAGTAAAAAAAACGGTGTTCATTTCCAGTGAATACTGTTTATTAGAGATAATATCTGGTGAATTACATGTGCTGTTTGAGAAATTTTTCCACTTCTTTTAAATAAAGAACTCTGTCTTTTTCTCGGCTTAAATGATGATCTGCGGACTCTAAATTAACAAATTTAATACTATTACCTTGGCTTTTCATTTCATCAACAAACTTTATTGCTTGCTTAAAAGGCACGCTTCTATCTTTTGTGCCGTGAAACATGAGAACAAGGAGCTTGAGTTTTTCCATCTGATGATATGGAGAAATATCAACCAATGATGTTTCATCACTTTTAACTTAGTCTTTATATCGTCTATAACCCGTATACTGACTTTGATGAATCATAAAACTAGGCATATTTGATACTGCACCACCAGCAATTGAACACTTATAAGTATCGGCGCTTGCGATTGGAGCTTGAAAAATTAATAGCTATCCTTTTTTTGAATTGATTGCCAAAATTTACTAAAGTAAACACGTTTGGGGTAATCATCTCGATAGCTATAACCAAAAATACTTCCTTTACTATCAATGAGTAGACTATCTACATCAGAGCTTTCTTCAAGGGCTATATGCGAACCTATTTTTTATTTATTTGTATCGTACCGATAAAATGCGAGGCGATTATTTACCGATCTGGTGGAAACATAAATAAATTCAGGATTATCTTTATCAAATGACTCAAAATTAAATGGCATAATATTAGTTTTTGAATCAGCTCTAGCAATAGTCTGCCAGTTTTCATTACTATGTTTACGAAATATCCATTTTGCTTTACCTTTTTCAAGTTGAACATAACCAACTCTCACTTGCCCTTGCGCATCGCTATACCATTTTACAACTTTACGAACATTCTTATCTGTTTACGGCATATTAGCCGCGTCAGTAGCCATTTGTAATTTCCTTGCCACTGTTGCATCAAGAATGCCTTTTTTCATTGCTAACTCAACTTCTAATGTTTGCGCTTCCTTGACTGACTCTTTGTCCTCCTTTGCTTTTAACATCTCGATTTTAATGGTGAGTTCCAATATTTCCATAGACAATTCACGAATCTCTTTATCAATATCACTGTCATTCGCACCTTTCGTTACTTCCGCTTCATCTTTAGTTGTTAGTTTGTTAGAAATATTCGAGGATTGTTCTTGATCTTTTTCTTCGTCAGAGAGTTTCTTGCGAGAAGCCTCTGATATCTCAACTTGATCAGGCTGTAAGTACTTATCTTTTAATGACTTATTTGATGAGTCTTCAATATTAACTACTTCATTAGTATCTATTACTATTTCTTGGACATCTTTTTTTTGTGCGGGCGGTGTAAAGCTACTTATCGTTGAAATGTTTTCCATTGCAATTTCCTTCGAATCCTTTTTAGCTAATTATTAATTAGTTTTATGTATTAGTAAATAACCTCAGTTCTGCTTAAGCACAGCATAAATTCTGTCTCGCTACGATGTCAACTATGCTCTACTTGTGAAATGTTTTTCCGTTGATCATTTATCGTTTCAATTATATATCTCTTTGATAACATTGTAATATCAAATGCTGGCATTTAATTAGCCGTTATGTTTTTACGAACGGTGGTAACCAAGTCAACATCGGTTTCAGCTAGTTTTTCACTTAGCTTTTCCCTATGGATCCTTGAACCGCATAAAGTTTTCGCTGAGATTTTGCATAATTCAGGTATTGGCGTTCTATCGTTAGTGTTCCCATGTGTTATCTTCAAGGAAATTATTTCACCAACATAATTAATTAATAAATGTAATTTAAAACCGTAAAACCAACCCGTTGTTCCTTTTCTTCGTTTTGCAACATCATCAAACACTCGGTTACGTGGAATACTAATGTTATGGCACTTTAAGGCTTGTAGAGTCTACAAAATAAATTCTCGTAGGCTTACATCCGCCGTTATTGATTTTGACAAAGGCGCTACATGTAGGTACGTAGATTCAGTCCGGAACTATGAACCTGTGCCTCTAAACCGTTTAATTCTAGCTAAGTGGCGCATTCGTTAATTCAATTGGTATAAGTCCTGTAAAATATTATCAACTTGGATAGCGGTATTTTTTTAATTACGGTTACCATAAATTTTGCTATAATTTTGTTACCAAATTTAAAATACCCGTAGCTCACCTACTAATTGATCATTATGGATTTATTTGTACTTAAAAAAATCATTTCAATTTTTATCATGCCTATAAATTTGGTTTTTATTTTATTAATTTTAGCCCTTATTTATTTCAAAAAGCGTCCTAAAGTCAGTTTTAAATACTTGATTTCAGCTGTAGTATTATTGCTTTTATCTTCAATGCCAATTGTTTCGAATAACTTAATGGCCAGTATTGAAGACAATTATGAAGCTTTTACTCGCTCTAGTAAGCCTGTTGATTATATTGTTATTTTAGGAAATGGTCATTCCAGTAATGACGCTTTGCCTGTAACTAGTCAATTAAAAGTAGCGTCTTTACAACGTCTAGTAGAAGCATTAAGGATTTATAAAATTCACCCCGAAGCAAGAATAATTACCTCAGGTTTCGCTGGTAATGATCCTGTATCAAATGCAGAAAAAATGAAACAGTCATTAGTACTCTTAGGTGTTTCTGAACAAAAAATTATTACAGAGAACTTTCCTAAAGATACAGAAGAGGAAGCACTGCTCATCAGCCCAAGAGTACAAGGTTCTAACGTAGTGTTAATTACTAACGCAGACCATATGCCAAGGTCAATGAAGTATTTTCAACTTCAAGGGGTATTTCCGATTGCTGCACCAACAGGGTATTGGGTTAGAGGACTAAATAATATAACTAGCTGGAGGGATTATACACCCAGTAGTAAAAAATTAGAGCAAACGACCGTCCTGTGGTATGAAAGTTTAGGTCGATTTGTTCAATGGTTTAAAACGTTATTTAGCTAGAACCAATCTATTAACACTTTCTCCGCTCATTAGGAATAATACCAATAGACTTGGTTAGATAAAAATAACTAAATAAAGCCGCTATACAGGATTGTCAATATCAATAAAAACTACATCTAGGCCCTGCTCTTTAGCAAGATGTTCGCCAAGAGCTTTAACACCATAACGCTCTGTAGCATGATGGCCTGCAGCAAAGAAATGAATACCCATCTCTTTAGCAACATGCGTAGTTTTTTCCGAAACCTCACCTGTTATAAAGGCATCGATACCCTGCTCTGCCGCCAATTCAATATAGTCTTGCCCCCCGCCGGTACACCATGCAACTGTTTTAATGGTTTTGTTAGATGGCGGCGCAATATGTAAACACTTTCGGTTCAGTTTTTTATTAATTAACAATGCTAAGTCATCACCACTAGTGATTTCAGCTAATTGACCTTGTATAGCGATACTTAATGTATTGCCTAATTCTAACGGGCCAGTCACCTCAATATTTAACAATGTTGCCAATTGTGCGTTATTCCCCAAAGTTGGGTGAATATCGAGGGGTAAATGATAGGCAAATAAATTTATATCATTTTCTATTAGCGCTTTAATCCGGCTATGTTTCATACCTCGAATAACATAAGATTCATTTTTCCAAAAGTAGCCATGGTGGACAAGCAATGCATCCGCTTTTTGTTCAATCGCTAAGTCAATTAACGCTTGTGATGCAGTAACACCCGTTACAACTTTAGTGATTTGTTCGCTGCCTTGAATTTGCAAACCATTTGGAGCGTAATCTTTTATTTGCTCAGGCTTTAATAACTTATTTAGATATTGTTCAAAATCATTGAGTTGCATACTTCTTCTTCTTATTTTGTTTTTGATGAAAAATGACTTCTTTTACTGGGATGAACGTTCATCGTAGGCACCTTAACAGGGTTAAATCTAGCTCTTATCTGCCACTTAGGCTTGATGGGGGTTAATGGTAATACTCTTTTTTTTGCAATGATGACATAAACTGAGCCAAAACTAGTAAAATAATTACTGGCAAATCGTCGCCAATATTTTGCCACAAAATGCTCACTCATTTTACCTGCTAAACTGCTTTGCACAGCACGCTCATCACTCAGAATTTCAAACCCCATTAAGTGTAACCAGTCTTTCACTCGCATAGGGGAAAAGAAATGTTCGTTCCACGGAAGTTGGTTTCTTCTATAGGGTATTGCTCGGTTAAACCCTGCCAAAGACAATGGATTAAAGCCAGTGATAATAAGGTAACCATTAGGAATGATTACACGATTAGCTTCACGAATAACATGGTGCGGATCAAGTGAAAACTCTAATGCATGACTGAGTAAACAAACATCAACACTGTGTTCTAAAAAAGGTAAATCATCTAATTCACCAACAATATTCGCTTGTCCTTTTCCTAACTTGCGAGTAACACAACAGCTAATCTGGTGTTTTATAGGACTAGTTAGTGTACAAACTTCATGACTTAATGCACCTACTTTTAATAAATGATATCCAAAAAACTTTTCCCACCATGGTGTTAATATCGTATCAATTGCTGATAAAACAGTACTACCATTTGGCAGCTCTTGCCAAGATTTAGGGTAATGTGGTTGTCGAAATGCTAGCGCAGGTTTCATAAGCCATGTTATTCAAAACTAAAAGAAGTATAATTAATTATATACTGAGTATGAGCAAGTTGGAAATTCCTGATGAGTGCAATGAAACCAATAGAATCCGCTGTAGAGATCCCCTCTGTAAACATTACGCCGATAAAGGCCTTTAGTGACAATTATATTTGGGCTATTACCAATAAAAATATGGCAACATTAGTTGATCCCGGTGACGCTAATGTTTGCATTGAGTTTTTAGAAAAAAACGAACTTATCCTTAGTACATTATTGATAACTCACCATCATTCAGATCATACTGGCGGCATAACTAAACTAGTTGATTATTGCCAACAAAAACAATGGCCATTATCCGTTTATGGACCTGCAAACGAAAACATCCCTCACTGTGATGTCAAACTGATTGAAAATGATACCGTTATTTTAGATGAATTTGGCATTGATTTTCGCGTAATAGAGCTACCCGGTCATACGGCTGGACATATAGCATACTTTGCTAATAGTCACTCAACATCGATCCTATTTTGTGGCGATACGCTATTTTCAGGAGGGTGTGGCCGACTATTTGAAGGCAGCCCTAAGCAAATGTTGAATTCATTAACTAAACTAGCTGATTTACCTGAAAATACTCAGGTGTATTGCACACATGAATATACCCAAGCCAACCTAGCATTTGCACTAACCGTAGAACCAAACAATCAAAACCTAATTAATTACAACAACAAAGTTAACGAATTACGGTCTAAAGGCCATCCAACGATTCCAAGTACCATTCAACTAGAAAAACAAATAAACCCTTTTTTACGTTGTCATAAGCAAAGTATACAGGCCAGCGCCCAAGAATTTGAAACTAACACCAATGCCACGCCACTAGATACTTTCACCTCGATTAGGCGCTGGAAAGACCAATTTTAACATGTTAACCTTACTGCTCGCCGCTTTAGTGAGCTGTCGTCTTAATAAGCACTGTTCTTCGTTTGAAATTACCATTGGTTGTACATGAAATATTTTTTATTCCCTGCATTAATTATCCTAAGTGGCTGTCAAAGCACTTTGTTATCACAAAACAATACTGATAAAACTTACTTACCTCCCGAACAAGTCGCCAATACGGCTGAAATAAATCAAGCATTACTTGCCGATGAAAGTATTGATGTAATTCACCCTGTTGATGATGTTACGTTTTCCTTAAAAGGTGAGTCACTACAAAAAAGTAATGATGTCTGGCAACGCATACGCGGCCAACTAACATTCGATATTCCACAAAATAATCGTGTCATCATGCAGCGTAATTGGTACGCTAAGCACTCAAGCTACCTAACTAGGGTAGCAAAACGCGCTGAGCCATTTTTATACTATATCGTTGAAGAACTAGAAAAAAATAATGTCCCGATAGAATTAGCCTTATTACCTGTAGTAGAGAGTGCTTTTGACCCCTTTGCTTACTCTCATGGTAGAGCTTCGGGTATGTGGCAATTTGTTCCCGCTACAGGGACTCGTTTCAACATGAAACAAAACTGGTGGTATGACGGACGACGTGATGTTATTGCATCCACATCCGGTGCTATACAATACATGAAGTATTTACATAAGTTTTTTGATGGTGATTGGATGCTTGCCTTAGCAGCGTATAATTCAGGCGAAGGTCGTGTCCAGCGAGCGGTAAGAAAAAATAAAAGGTTAGGTAAAAAGACCGACTTTTGGTCACTTGATTTACCTAAAGAAACCCGTGCTTATGTTCCTAAATTACTTGCCCTTGCCGATATAGTTAAACGTCCTGAGCAATTTGATCTCAAACTTTACGAAATTGCTAATGAAGAAGTAATCGCTCAAGTTGACATTAAATCACAACTCGATTTAGCCAAAGCGGCAAATCTAGCTGATTTATCCTTACCTGAATTACAACGTCTAAATCCTGGATTCAACCGTTGGTCAACTGATCCCGATGGACCACATAGACTATTATTACCCAAACATAAAATTGCGCATTTTGAACAAGGCTTAGCAAAATTAAATAAAGAGGATCGCTTAGCTTGGCAGCGGTATAAAATAAAAAACGGTGACAATTTAGGTTATATAGCAAAGAAATTTCATACCAGTATTGAGTTAATACGCCAAGTAAATGGCATTAACGGTAACCAAATACGTGCAGGAAAACATTTGTTAATTCCAGTTGCAGCTAAATCACTTGATAGCTATATACTTTCTCAAGATCAACGTATTGCTAAAAAGCAATCGAGACCGCAAAAAGGCATCAGAGTTACTCATAATGTTGTTTCTGGTGATAATCTTTGGGATATAGGACAACGTTATAAAGTAAGTGGCAATAAGATAGCTAAGTGGAATGGTTTTGCACCTCGTGATCCACTTAAGTTAGGACAGAAGCTGGTTATTTGGCAAAAAGCTAATGTGTCAGTCAAAGCGAGTCATCGAAGAGTTGAACAAGCGATAATGCGTAACATTACTTATAAAGTTCGCCCAGGTGACTCTTTTGCACGTATAGCAGATAAATTCAATGTTCGTATTAGTGATATTGAACGTTGGAATAGCTTGAGTCGCAGTAAATATTTGCAGCCAGGACAAAGGTTAAAGTTGTCAGTTGATGTAACCAATAATATATAAAATTAAATAGTGTGCTTATTCATTACATATAGTCTTTGTATAATGAATAAGCTCATCGCTATCACTTATCTATAATCTTTGACTATCAAAGTCGATAAAAAAAACTTGCTGTGCTCTCTTATCATCTTGCTCAATTTCTACAGTAAACCAAAGTCGCCAAGTCATTACTTCTTCACTACAGCTAGCGAGTAGAGTTTGAGCAATGGCAGGTTTATTGTTTTTATCAGTCATTTCGAAAAAGACAGGAACTTTACCCATAAACATGGTTTTCCCTTCGAGATAACTACTGACGTTTTTTAACTGAAAGCTTTCAGAAAGAGCCTCAAATGTTAACTGAATTTCAAACGGTAACTCTGTTTTTACCTTTCCTTTATCAAGTTGCCCTGAAAACTCAATAATAAAAACCCCAATATCAGTACTAACCTCACAACTACTTTGACTAGTTAAACAAGTGAACGGAATTAGAGCGTGTGTACTTTTCTTTTGAGATGCTTGTTGTATTGGGTTACAAGCTAATATATTGAAAGTAAATAATAAAACGACAACAGCTTTAATCATTAGTAATTTTCTAAGTTCAAGCAATTGTTATTATTGCTAGACTCCCTTAAGATAGCGACCTGAATTGAATGTGTATACCCGCTCCACTTGAAGATGCATGATTCAGCTGGAATTAGAAACGTCTTTAGGCAAGGCATTGATTGAAGAGAATGGTTATTCCCTTATCAAAATCAATAACGCCGCATAAAGCGTTTATAAACCAGCCCTTTGGGGAAGGCTGAGCAAATCATACTCTGCGTTACATTTATTTTTAAGGGAATACCCTTAATAAAAAAATGTGCCTTGATTATGAATCGCTCAGACTTCCTGAAACGAGCATCTTCAAGTGGAACGGGTATATGTTAACAAGTAAGTGACGACTGTGCCTAGCCAAAGTATGCAAAAAAAAGATAAGAATACCTATGTAGAATGTGATAACTGTTCTATGAATTCAGTTTGTCAGCCTCTCGCTACAGCAAAACAGACAATCAACTTATCTGAAAGTTATTTACATAGAAGAATTTCTACTAAGTCAACTAATGTTCTTTTTCATCAATCAACACCACTTGTAAATATTTATGCGGTGAGCTCTGGCGTTTTTAAATTGTGTCAGCAAACGGATGACAATACAGAAAATATCATTGGCTTACGTTTTCCCGGTGAACTTATAGGTGAAGACGCACTTTATTTAAAAACCTATAACTATACAGCCATCGCAATAGGTGAGAGCTCAGTTTGCAAAGTTTCGGTTGAACAAATGACTTCTTGTGGTCAATTAGTTCCAGAAGTTCAACAAAACCTTATTGAATTATTAAGTAGACAAAGTTATGTTCGCCAACGTAACTTTCAGGCTTATATAGGAAAAAAGTCAGCCGATAGCTTATTAGCTGCATTTTTATTAAATATTATCGAAAGAAACGCCAGTTATACCGGCAGCGACAATAGTATCGAGTTGCCTATTAACCGAAATGACATCGCTAACTTCTTAGGCCTACGTCGTGAAACCCTCAGCCGAGTTTTTTCTAAATTCCAAAAAGAACAATTAATTCAAGTAGAAGGAAAAAAAATAACGCTGCTTGAACAAGCGAAACTTACCAAGTTGGCTGATTTTTAGTTATTAGTCTATCTTATTAACTGTCCATATTTGTTTGATTTTTAATCTGCTACAGCGTAATAAATTCTGAATCATATTTACATAACCACACGATGAATATGGGCAATTAAGTTCAAACTTGATCTATGTCAAATTTATACAGAGACGGCAGTTGATTTATGTCATGCTCAAAGGGTAAAATTACCTTGTATATGGCATATTTAGCTCGATTTTGTGACATATATCATCGCCTTTTGGCGAACACACAGAAATAGTTTAAATATTGTACGTTTATTGACATATCTGATGTTAATAAACGTCTTTATAATTGTTTTCATTAATAATAACACTGCGGAATCCATAACATGACTCAAAGTAATACGTCAGCAGTAGACTACAACTTCGATGTTGTACGTCAATTTACTGTAATGACTGTAATCTGGGGAATCGTTGGTACACTTGTAGGTGTACTTATCGCGGCACAATTAATTTGGCCCGCGTTAAATTTTGATACACCTTGGTTAACCTACTCTCGTCTTCGACCACTTCACACCAATGCAGTAATTTTTGCTTTTGGTACTAGTGCTTTATTTGCAACCTCATACTATGTAGTACAGCGAACCTGCCAAACCCGATTATTCGGTGGTAAATTAGCTGCATTCACTTTCTGGGGCTGGCAAGCGGTTATTTTAGCTGCTGTAATAACTTTACCTTTAGGTTATACCTCTTCAAAAGAATACGCTGAGCTAGAATGGCCAGTTGACATTCTCATTACTATTGTTTGGGTTTCCTACGCCATTGTTTTCTTTGGTACGCTTATTAAGCGTAAAACCTCGCATATTTATGTGGCTAACTGGTTCTTTGGTGGTTTCATTATTACCGTAGCCGTATTACACATTGGTAACTCAATGGTAATTCCAGTATCAATGATGAAATCATACTCTATTTATCCTGGCGCAATTGATGCCATGATGCAGTGGTGGTATGGACATAATGCCGTTGGCTTCTTATTAACAGCTGGTTTCTTAGGGATGATGTACTACTTTGTACCTAAGCAAGCTGAGCGTCCTGTTTACTCATATCGTTTATCTATTGTTCACTTTTGGGCACTTGTTTCTTTATATATTTGGGCTGGCCCTCATCATTTACATTACACAGCTCTGCCTGATTGGGCTCAATCGGTTGGTATGGTAATGTCTATCGTATTATTCCTTCCTTCATGGGGTGGTATGATTAACGGTATAATGACGCTTTCTGGCGCATGGCATAAACTTCGCCATGACCCTATTTTACGTTTCCTAATTGTTTCTTTGTCTTTCTACGGTATGTCTACTTTTGAAGGTCCAATGATGGCAATTAAATCAGTTAATGCTTTATCTCATTACACTGATTGGACGGTTGGACACGTACACTCTGGTGCTTTAGGTTGGGTTGCCATGGTATCAATTGGTGCTATGTACCACTTAATTCCAGTGTTGTTTAACCAAGGTCGTATGTACAGTATACGCCTTATTAACATTCACTTCTGGATGCACACAACGGGTATCGTACTTTATATCGTTGCCATGTGGATTTCAGGTGTTATGCAAGGGTTAATGTGGCGTGCTGTAAATACAGACGGAACATTAACTTATAGCTTTGTTGAAAGCTTAACTGCTTCTTACCCATTCTATTTCATTCGATTCTTAGGTGGTGTATTAGTTGTAGCTGGCTTCTTATTAATGGCTTACAACATGTTTAAAACAATTTATGCGAAAGACGGAAGTCTTAAGCCTGTTGACGAAGCTTAAGGAGAACAAACATGAAAAATAAACATGAAATAGTGGAAAAGAATGTTGGTTTGTTCTTTCTATTTACCGTATTAGCTATCAGTATTGGTGGTTTAGTAGAAATCACCCCGTTGTTTTTCCAAAAAGAAACAAACACACCGGTAGATAACTTAAAACCTTATACAGCGCTACAAATGGAAGGACGTGACATTTATATCCGCGAAGGTTGTAGTAACTGTCATAGCCAAATGATCCGTCCATTCAGAGCAGAAACAGAACGCTATGGTCACTATAGTGTTGCTGGTGAGCACGTTTGGGAACATCCATTTTTATGGGGTTCTAAACGTACTGGCCCTGATTTAGCTCGTGTTGGTGGTCGTTACAGCGATGATTGGCATATTGCTCATCTAACTGATCCACGCTCTGTTGTACCTGAGTCAAACATGCCTGCTTATAATTGGTTAAACACCAATACATTAGACGGTGAAATCACAGGTAAAAAACTTGAAACTTTTAACTGGTTAACGCGTAATCGCAGCCATAAAGATGAAAATGGTAATGCCATTCCTCTTTATTCTCAGGCTGAAATTGATGGCGCTACAGATGCTGTTAAAGGTAAAACTGAAATGGATGCCTTGGTTGCTTACTTGCAATCACTTGGGCATGCATTGAAGTAGATTAGCTAATGGAATACGGAACACTTAGAGGGCTAGTTGCCCTCCTTATATTGGCGTTATTTGTTATTATTGTAGTTTGGTCATACTCAAAAAAACGTAAATCTTCATTTGATGATGTAGCAAATTCTATCTTTGAAGAAGACGAACTAACAAAAAAAAATAAACAACGCCACCTTAATAAAGATAGCAAGCAGGAGAGAAAATAAGTATGTCTAGCTTCTGGAATATATGGGTTTGGGTTCTTACCCTTGGCTCACTAGTAGGTTGTTTTTTAATACTACGTATGTGCCTAAAGAACTTTGCAGGTGTTGAAGAAGGTGAGTCTATGGGACACACTTTCGACGGCATTGAAGAATTAAATAATCCATTACCTAAATGGTGGAGCACGTTCTTCTTACTTACCATCATTTGGGCATTTGGTTATATTGCTCTTTATGGTTTAGGTAGTTGGACTGGTCTTTTAGGCTGGAAAAGCTCTAACCAAGGCATTTTAAATGTTGCTGAAGGAAAAGCTAAAACAGCAGAGTATCTGAAAAAAGATTCTGGCGTATTAGTTCAGTATGATCGTGAAGTAGTGCAAGCTGACGCTAAGTATGGTCCAATTTTTGATGCTTACGCAGCGCGTAGTATTGAAGATTTGGCTACAGATGCAGACGCATTGAAAGTAGGCCAACGTCTATTTATTCAAAACTGTTCTCAATGTCATGGTTCTGATGCTCGTGGTACGACAGGCTTCCCTAACCTAGCTGATAAAGATTGGTTATATGGTGGCTCACCAGAGCAAATCAAAGAGACTATCATGAACGGCCGTAAAGCGGTTGGTATGATGGCTTGGGCTGGTGCAATTGGTGGTGAACAAGGTGTTAAAGAAGTTGCAGCTTATGTCATTAGCTTAAGTGGTCGCTCAATAAACGCAGACCTTGCCAAAGCAGGTAAAGCTAAGTTTGGAATTTGTGCTGGTTGTCATGGCCCAGATGGTCAAGGTAGTTTAGCGATGGGCACACCAATGGGTGCACCAAACTTATCTGATAACACTTGGTTATATGGTGGTTCACAACGTGCTATTGAAGAGTCTATTCGCAATGGTCGTGCTGGTGTAATGCCTCCTTGGAAAGCAATTCTTGGTGAAGAAAAAGTGCATGTAATTAGTGCTTATGTTTACTCTCTTTCTCAAGATTAAAACCAAGACAAAATTGTAAGTAATAACAGCGTAATATTTATTTACAAATAATAAAAACAACCCTAGCTAACTAATTGTTAACTAGGGTTTTTTATTATTAACCACTAATAAAGAAAGCTAGCCGAAAATAGTGATAAACGCTATAATAAGCGCCAAATTAATACAACTGAAAACGTTTGAACTCTATGAAAACATCTTGGTATCGTGAGCCCTGGGCTTGGTTAGTTTTTATCCTCCCTTTTACTGCTGTTGTTGCGGGCATTACAACTTACATCATCGCCAACACCGATCCAGACACACTTGTTGTGGGTGAATATTATAAAACAGGTAAAGCGATTAACTTACAAGTAGCCAAAGTAAAACAAGCACAAAAGTTAGGCATGCGTTTCGCACTGAAATTATCTAACAATGAACTTGTTGTTAAGCCTACAGGGATTGAAAAATCATTTCCTTTGATAAATATAAACTTCTTTCATCCTACACAAGAAGAGAAAGATTTCTATTTATCTCTTACCCCCGATGGTAATGGTTATTTCAGACACTCTTTTGACCATGAAGTTTCAGGTAAATGGAAAATCACCTTAACGCCATTTGAAAATCATTGGAAAATTCAAGAAACCATTAGCCTACCGCAAAATGATTTTATTGACATAGTGCCAGATCCAATCAAAGCGCAATAATTTAGCTCTCTTTTAACTAACACGTAATTCGAAATATATTTTCATGCCAAGCACATCATCTACACCACAAAGTTGTTTTCACTGTAATGAGATAGTGCCTCTAGGCTTAATGCTTTGCGTTACTATCAACAAAAAAACACGACCTATGTGTTGCATAGGTTGTCAGGCTGTTGCCCAAACGATAGTTGATAATAACCTGACTCAGTATTATCAAGTGAGAACAGAGCCAGCTCAAAAAGGTTATAATTTAATTCCTGAGCAACTAAAAGCAGCTCAACAGAAAAAAAACAAATTGCTTGATGAAGACGTATTACAAAATGAGTTTATTTACCAAAATAACGATTCTAAAGAAGCTATTTTATCGATAGAAGGTATCAGTTGTGCAGCCTGTGCTTGGTTGATTGAAATGCAACTAAGCAAACTTAAAGGTATTGACCAAATTACTGTCAACGCAACTACTCAGCGAGCGACTATAAAGTGGCAAGATGATGACGTTAAATTAAGTGAAATTCTTAACACTATTGAACATATTGGTTATCAAGCCCTCCCCTTTAAAGCGAATGAAGTAGAACAACGCAATAAAGTTATAGGTAAAACATTTATAAAACGCTTAGGCATCAGTGGCATTTTAATGATGCAAATTATGATGATTGCTGTTGGTTTATATTTTGGCGCCTTTTCAGATATGGCCGAACACAATATTGTTTATCTCCGTTGGGTAAGCTTTATTTTAGCCATTCCTATTGTTTTCTATGGCGCATTTCCTTTTTACATTGGCGCCATAAACGCGCTAAAATTAAGACGTTTATCAATGGATGTACCCGTGTCTATTGCTATTGTTTTAGCTTTTAGTGCTAGTGCATGGGCAACAGTAACGCAGCAAGGGGAAGTATATTTTGAGTCAGTATCCATGTTCACCTTCTTACTGCTTATTGGTAAGTTTTTAGAATTTAGAGCTCGATCTCACGCCGCACAAGTATCAGCAAATTTATTGAAGTTGATGCCAATGACAGCAACGAGAATAAACAGTACCGAAGAAGTAAAAGAAAATTTAGTGGCTGCTAAATTATTAGCAAAAGATGATTTAGTACTAATAAGACCTGGCGAAACTATTCCCGCTGATGGCGTAATTATGACTGGCAAAAGTCAAATCAATGAAGCCATGTTATCAGGAGAGCAATTCCCATTAAACAAAACCATTAATGATAATGTTTTTGCAGGCACAATAAACGGTGATGGCAACCTAACAGTAAAAGTAAAACAACCCAGTAATCAATCGTTTTTAAGTCAACTAATTCGTTTAAGTGAACAATCTCAAGCCCATAAACCTAAATTAGCACGCTTCTCCGATAAAGTAGCACAATACTTTGTTGCTATTATTCTATTTACCGCCATTGGAACAGCCATATATTGGCAGCAACATTTGCCTGAAGAAGCATTTTGGATAACCCTATCAGTCTTAGTTGCCACCTGCCCTTGTGCCTTATCTTTAGCGACACCTACCGCTTTGACCTGTGCTACTACTCGACTTAATCGGGATGGTATTATGATCAAGTCTGCTCACGTGATGGAAACAATACCAAAGATAAATACCTTCGCTTTTGATAAAACGGGTACCTTAACTACTGGTGATTTTTCCATTGATAAGGTTGCCGTAATTTCATCGAATAAAAACTTTAGTGAAACAACTATTTTAGCTCAAGCTGCTGCATTAGAAGCTCACTCTGAGCACCCTTTAGCTAAACCTTTTAATCAATACCGAAACTTCAAAATGATCGCCTCCAATGTAAAAGTGCATTCAGGTAAAGGTGTTAGCGGTGTAATTGACAATAAGCAATTTCATATAGGAAAACCTAGTTGGCTTTTGGCTCACTTTACTGATCAGCAAGCAAAACATGAACAATTAATAAATGCTTCTTGTGTGCTAGTTTGCGAAAACACCCTTGTTGGGGCTTTTGAACTAGTTGATAAAATCAGAGATGATGCTCAAGCATTAATTACTCGCTTAAATGAGAACAATCAAACATTAATGTTATCAGGTGATAGCCAAAACACTTGTGAAGAAGTCGCTAACTCATTAGCAATAGCCCACTGTTACGGAGGACTAAGTGCAACAGACAAAATGTCCATACTTAAAAAACTACAAAAAGAACAAAAGGCTACTGTTGCCATGATAGGCGATGGTGTTAATGATTCGCCCGTTTTTGGTGCTGCTCATGTGTCGATGGCCATGGGATGCGGCACTGATATTGCCAAAAGTGGCGCCGATGTTATTTTATTAAATAACCAACTGAGCAGTATTACTACATTAAATCATATTGCGGTAAAAACTCGTCGTATTGTTTTCCAAAATTACTTATGGGCTTTTGGTTATAATGCTATTGTATTACCACTAGCTGTCGTTGGGTTCATTACTCCTTACATGGCCGTTATTGGCATGTCGGCAAGTTCTATTCTAGTGATTACCAATTCTCTACGTCTATTAAAAAAATAGTTTACCTAAAAAACTGTTACTTAAAACATTAAGGCTAAAGCTTATGAGCATTATTTATATTTTAATTCCTATTGCAATATTACTCACAGCACTTGGTATTTATCTTTTTTTCTGGGCCGTTAAGTCAGAACAATTTGATGATCTAGAAAAACAAGGAATGAGTATTCTCTTCGATGATAAAACGGTTGATGAAGAACAAAAAAAGAACGAGATAGACGTTTCCAGTGACAAAAAACAAAGTAACAATCAATGAGTTTAGATTTCTTTTCTGCTTTCATCATTGGGTTACTTGGCTCAGGGCACTGTATTGCCATGTGTGGCGGTATAACGACTATGCTCACTTCGGCAATTCCAAATAATAAATATGATAGCAATCAACAAATCCCTGTTAATAATAGCGAAGAAAACGTACAAGCAAGTAAATTTACCTTAGTATTTTGTTATAACCTAGGGCGGATAGCTTCTTATAGTTTTATTGGGGCTATTGTTGGTTTTACTGGCTCTATTGCCGCAAAAAACATAGGTTTACCACTAGCTGGATTAAGAATGGTTTCAGCTGTATTTGTTATATTGTTGGGTTTATATTTAGGTCAATGGTTAATGTGGCTCAGTCGAATTGAAGCCGTGGGTAAAAGGTTATGGCAGTATATTTCTCCCCTAGCGAGCAAAGCTATTCCAGTAAACACATCTTTGAAAGCACTTAGTCTTGGCGCTATCTGGGGTTGGTTACCCTGTGGTTTAGTTTATTCAACACTTACGTGGGCATTAGCAAGCAGTAATATAATTGATGGTGCGGGTATCATGTTTTTCTTTGGCTTAGGCACATTGCCCGCGTTATTGACCTTATCTATTGGTTTTAGCAGTATAAAAAGCATACTAGTCAACCCAGTTTTACGAAAAATGATGGCTTTAATCTTAATATCCTTTGGTATTTATAGTTTTATTGTTGCATATCAACAAATGTTCTAATACCATAGTCTAGTCCTGAGAAATTAGAGTAAATACATCAATTACTTCTAAAAACAATTGAGTAGAACATGTCGAATAATAGTGGCCATAGCGCACAGCATATAAAATGTCAAAGTTGCAGTATTAGTGAACTTTGCTTGCCTTTTACTCTTAATGATAAAGAGCTAGATACGCTTGACGATATCATTGATCGAAAACGCCCTATTCATAAAGGCGATAAAATATACACTGATGGTCAAGAACTAAATTGTTTATATGCCATTCGTTCAGGTACATTCAAAACATTTACCGTAAACGAGCAAGGTGAAGAGCAAATTACTGGTTTTCACTTAGCTGGTGATTTATTAGGTTTTGATGCTATTGCAGATAGTGAGCATAAAAGTTTTGCTCAAGCTCTTGAAACATCGATGGTTTGTGAAATACCTTACAATAGTTTAGATACCTTATCTAACACTATGCCTAAGCTTAAAAAGCAAGTGTTACGCTTAATGAGTAACGAAATCAGAACAGATCAAGAAATGCTTACGCTACTTAATAGAAAAAATGCTGAACAACGTGTTGCTACATTTTTAGTGAGTTTAAGTGATAGATATTATGCTCGAGGTCTATCTTCAGTGGAATTTCGTCTAACAATGACCCGAAGCGATATTGGTAATTATATTGGCCTTACGGTAGAAACTATTAGTCGCTTATTAAACCGTTTTCATAAAAATGGCTTAATTAAAGTTGACGGGAAACTGATTACTATCTTAGATATTGATCAGTTAATTGATTGCGCCTCCAACTAGTCCCTTACTGCTACTCTCAACTATAAGCTAACTTAATATTACCTATTTATTAAGTTAGCTACATGAAAATCTCCAACAATTTGATTTAAAACAAGCATTAATTTCACGCTTTTGCTATATATTAGCTAAGCTTATATAAGCTAGTATTTTAATTTCATCAGAGTGAGGTTTTTCATGGAAACTTATCAAAATATTTTGGTTGTCATCGACCCGTCAACCGATGAACAGAAAGCCTTAAAAAGAGCAATAGATTTAGCCTCTAAAATAAACCTCAACAGTGCAAGCCAAACAAAAGTTAGTGCATTTTTAAGTATCTTCGATTTTTCTTATGAAATGACCACCATACTCTCTAGTGACGAACGTGATGTTATGCGTCAATCAGTGATCAAAGACAAAGAGCTTTGGTTAGAAAGTATTATTGATGAGTTAAACCCTGATATAGACATTAACTGTCAAGTAGTGTGGCACAATCGCCCTTTTGAAGCCATAATTGAACAAGTAATCAAGCAAGGCTATGATCTTGTCATTAAAGGCACTCATCAACACGATAAATTCAAATCAGTCGTATTTACGCCTACTGATTGGCATGTTTTACGCAAATGCCCTTGCCCTGTTTTACTGGTAAAAGAGCATGAATGGCCAAGTAACGGTAATATTCTCGCTGCTGTCAATGTAGGTAGTGATGAAGCTGAGCATCATTCGCTCAATGTAAAAATAACGGAAGAAGCTAAGCAGTTGGCGCAATTAATTCAAGCTAATGTCCACCTAGTTAATTCATTTCCAGGTACACCCGTTAACATTGCTATTGAAATACCTGAGTTTAATTCAACTGAATATAACGATACAATGCTCAAGCATCATGAGCAGGCTATGATTGCTCATGCTAATCAATTTGATATAAGTGTTGTTAATACTCATGTCAAAGAAGGACTTCCAGAAACGGTAATAGAGCAAGTTGCAGATAAGCTTGATGCTGAACTAGTTATTCTTGGTACCATAGGTAGAACAGGTATTTCAGCGGCTTTAATTGGTAACACAGCAGAACATGTTATCGATCAACTTAATTGTGATGTACTCGCCTTAAAACCAGATGGCTATATTTCGCCACTGGCAGAATAACGCAATTTTCCCAAGTGAATTATTAATGGCTAAATAGAGAATGTGTTTAGCCATTTTATTTTTTCATCTTATTGTTAAATCACTAAGTAATCGTTTCACTAATAATAAAGTCAAGTGCGCCTGTTATTGCTGCAACCTGAGCTAGGATACAATTTTCATCATCAACTTTAGGGCTATTCGGATATACTTCGGTAGTTGTTACATAAGTAGCATTTGTTAGCCCCATACACAGACCGAGTTCTCTACCTGCATAATTGATTACGCCAAATTGCTCAACCACAACGCCAATGAGTTTACCGTTTTCATCAGCAGGCGCAATATGCGTAACTCTTTCAACAGAATCTATAACAGCTCTCTGAAATTCAGCTTGCGGAGCAAGAGTATCACCAACGAGATAAAAACCATCTGGGATATTCCAGTTTTTTTGCTCAATCGCATCTCGCGCCGATAACTCAGGTCTAAAAACAGAATTGTCAGTATCCGTAGTCTCATGCAAATCAATATGCGCTATAAAGTTTGTATCTAAATCATCAATAAATACACTTAACGAAGATGATTCTTGTGCTGGGCTGCTAGCATAAAAGGAGCGATTGGGATCAATCGCTTTATTATTCCACCGGTTGATGGTTTCAAAGCCCCAAGGACTTACACAGGGAACAACGACTAAATTAAACAATTCACCATAACAAGTACTATTACTTTCAGCTTCAAGATGTAAGAACCGTAAAGCTCCTTGTATACCGCTGGTTTCATAACCGTGAACACCACCTGTAACTAGTACTGTTTTCTTGTTTTTTGTCCAATTTTTACTTTTGAGAGCGAACAATGGGTATTTTTGTTCATCAATCGTTAATACACCGTATTGTTGTACATCAAAATAAGAACTTAACGAAGTAATTTGATTAACAACTTCGTCTTGATAGCTGCGCTTTATAGTTTGTTTATTAAACCATTGTCGTTTTTCATTATCGCCCCACTTTTTACCTACCAAACCAATAGTTGTCATATGAAACCTATCTTTACTTGGAATCTGCACGGCCCATAAACTTGTGCTCGCTGGTATTTACCTTAATTTTATCACCAGTAGAAATATGCTCTGGTACTTGCACAATTAATCCTGTTGAAAGCGTTGCTGGCTTTGTACGTGCACTGGCTGAGGCGCCTTTTATAGAAGGGTCAGTTTCGGTAATCACTAAATCAACCGATGAAGGTAAATCAACCGCTACAGGAACATCATCGACAATAATTACTGATAACCCTTGAGTGTCTTCGTTAATAAATAACAATTCTTCACTGATACTTTCTTTATTCAAGTTGTATGGGGTGTAATCTTCGTTATCCATAAAGACATACTCATCACCATCAATATATGAAAACATTGAAGGGCGGCGGCTTAAATCGGCAAAATTAAGCATATCATCAGCTTTAAAAGTTTCATCAACTTTGCCACCTGTAACCACATCATATAAACGCATTCGGTACAAACTTCCCCCTGCTCTGCCTTGAGGAACAGAACGCGTAATATCTCTAACAATTAATACTTTACCATTATGCTCTATCGCAGCATTTTTCTTTATATCACTAGCCTTTGGCATGAATAAATTCCTTAAACAATTTCTTTTAATTAAACCTTAAATCAGATTATCCAAGAAAATAACATGAACTCGCAGTAATGCAAGCAATGAATAGCAGAAATGATCAGCTAACTGTAATCATTTATGAAAAACTTCATTTTATTTTACAAAAACAGCTAACAATAAAATTACTACAAAGAAAAAGGCTAATGCAATTTCTTGTATTAGCCTTTCTTGAATTTTTTAGTGATTGTTAATGTATCACTCGTAAGAGCATTCTAACCACGCTATTTGTAGCTTTAACTCGGCAATTTCATTGTTAGCATCGGCCAATTGTTGTTGCGTTGTTTTTTGCTCATTACTACATTTATCAGCATTCAACTCAGTATTTTGTGACATATTACTTCTATCCTCATGGGCCATGGTACCCTCACCATTTATGTTGCTCTACCTGTATTATTACACAAGGACTTACATAAGTAATATTTTAATCTACTGATTATTAATATTCACATTAATAATACTGGCAAGTTAAGTTGACTGATACCAATCCGTATAAGAAAGTGATCGCTTAGCGAGAATTTAAAGGCTTAGAGGTAAGGCATTGATTGAAGAGAATGGTTACTCCCTTCTCAAAATCTATAACGAAGCATATAAGCCTTTAAAACTCGCCTTTTGGAAACGCATGGGCATCATGATAACTGCACGAAATTTGCTTGATGTAAAATAACTATATCTACACATATTTTATTTGTTCTAATGTCGCCCATGCCGTTCTAAGTGGTCACTTCTTTATACGCAATGGTATTACCACATCAGATCATCTGGAATTTGATAGTCAGCATAAGGGTCATCTTCATCGACTTGCTCATCAAGGGCTTTATCATTTTGTACTAAGACAATATTTTTATCTAACTCACTTAACTTTTCTGCCGTTTCACGCGTGACTAAATAAGTGACTTCATCTAAACCACACAAGGCTAAACGGCCATTGACCAATGCTTTATGGGTAACCGCATCTAATGACAACTTTTTGATTGTTGTCTCGAAGGTATAATTGTAGATATTATCACCGGAAACATTGGTAATCTGATGGTGAGTTAGAATTTGTTTAATACGTAAGACTTGCTCTTTGTCAGCAAGTTGCTGCTTTTTTTGCTCATTTAACGCATTATCTTTTGCTTGTTTATCTGTTTTGGCTTTAGCTAAATCTTGCTGAACTTGTTCTTGTAAACTCGCACCGTGCTGTACACCACTGCGCTTTTGTTTGTTTTTTTTACGCTTATCCACATTCGCTTGACGTGCTTTTTGCTTGGTCGTTAAACCCGCTTTAAGTAATTGATCTTGAAGTGATGCCATGGTAATTTTTAATCGAAAATAATTGATACGCTATTCTAACAATAAATAGCAGTGAGACAAACTTTCTTTAGTTGTTCACAATACTAAAGTAATGCTATTAAACAGATTACTTAAGAAGTCTTATTGGTGATTTTTTTGAGGTGTTGGTTCTATCATAGGGCTAACCATATTATCTTTAATTATTGACTTACCGTTTTGATAGCGATGATAAGAAAACTGTTTAAGTCCCATTTTATAGCAAAAATCATTAAAGCTATTAAAATCACTTTTAGTAAACATTTGCGCGTTTTTTGTCAATAAACCATCTATATACATGGCATCGCCATTAATATTACAATTTGCAATGGCAGAATACGGTTTCCCGTACTCTGAAACTTTTAGTGCTCGAACCATTTTTACTTCGAAAATCCATTATCCAATCCGGACATGTTTGGACATTGATTCTGTCACTGGGAACCTCTTAAATTTTAAGCCTAAACTTAGATAAACACAATTACGTTGATTAAAAATCATAACATTTGATTAACCTGAATATCTAAACAAATATAGCTTTTTTCGTTTATTAAATAAAAACAAATGCTTCGCTAGTTTATATTAATCAGTTACCCTTATTAGCATTACAACTCTAGTTATTTCACTCATGATAAAAAGAATCGTTATTTCCCTATTACTAATCAGCTCTTTACTCATAGCCTTCAGTATTACTTGGCTTTACAGCAAAGTAGATAGCGCATTGCCTATACTCAACGGTAAAGAAACTGTCTTTGGTTTACAAGATACTGCCGTAGTTGAGCGTGATAGCCAAGGCATTGCAACTATTAAAGCAAAAAACCGTGTTGATATTGCCGTAGCTACCGGTTTTATTCACGCTCAAGAGCGATTCTTTCAAATGGACTTACTAAGACGTAATTCAGCAGGCGAACTTGCTAGTTTGTTTGGTATCTTAGCATTAGATTATGATAAGTCTATTCGCCGCCATCGCTTCAGAGAACGTGCGAGAACAATTGTTAATAACTTACCCGATACTCAAAGAGCATTATTACAAGCTTATACCCGCGGGGTAAATCAAGGCTTAAAGTATCTTGGATCACAGCCTTTTGAATATTTACTCTTACAACAAGAGCCTGCACAATGGAGTGAAGAAGATTCTATTTTGACCATTTTTAGCATGTATATAGATTTACAATATCATGATGGTCAACGAGAGCGCTCTTTAGGATTAATGAAAGCTATCCTATCAGCTGATGTTTATGCTTTTTTAAACCCTAAAGGCAGTATTTGGGATGCTGCAATAGATAGCAGTCATTTCCAACCTTCACCTATACCAACCAACGCATGGCCTACGGCCTCCACTACCTCTGCCTCAGCTACAATAGGTCCAAACAATGCTGATGTAATAATGAATAGATATCAAGCAGATGAGTTTCCGGGTTCAAATAATTGGGCTATTTCAGGAGAAATCAGTAGTACAGGTAGTGCTATTGTAGCTAATGATATGCACTTAAGTATACGTGTACCAAACACTTGGTTTCGCGCTAGTTTTGAGTACCTAGTAAATGATAAACCAGTGAAAATCACAGGTGCAACCCTACCCGGCACACCAAATATAGTTGTGGGTAGTAATGGTAATATTGCATGGGGTTTCACTAATAGTTATGGCGATTACAGTGACATTGTTATTTTAAAAACGACTAATGATGCTAAACAATATTTGACACCATCCGGTGCTAAGGACTTTAGTTATCATAAACAAATCATTGCAATAAAAGATGAACAGCCAGTAGAAATTACCATTAAAGAAACTATTTGGGGCCCTGTTATTGGCAAAAACCATCGAAAAGAGTTATTAGCTTACCGCTGGGTTGCGCATGACAAACAAGCGGTAAACCTCACCGCAACAGAACTAGAATTAGCGCAATCCGTAAAACAAGCTTTTAACATAGCTGCGCGCAGCGGGATTCCCTCACAGAACATGGTTATTGGAGACAAGGCTGGCAATATTGGCTGGACAATCATGGGGCCTATTCCAGATAAGAGTGACAACATAGGTGAAACACCTACCTATTGGCATAATGGTCAAAAGAAGTGGCGAGGCTACTTAGCCCCAGAACTATATCCCACAGTTATTAATCCTAAAAACAATCGTTTATGGACAGCAAATTCTCGAGTTGTTGGTGGTGATATGTCACAAAAAATTGGCAACGGTGGTTATGCTCTTGGCGCTCGAGCCAGACAGATTCGGGATAATTTACGTTCCCTCCAAGCATTCGATGAAAAAGCTTTACTTGCGATTGGCTTAGATGATCGAGCACTATTTTTAGCTCGCTGGAAAACATTTTTAATAACCAAAGTACTTAACAAAGATTCGTTAACTAAGCATAAAGAGTTTAACCAAGTCAAAAACTTATTACTAAAAGATAAAACATTACAAGCAAGTATAGATTCTACTGCCTATCGTTTAGTGAGAAATTTTCGTATCAATACTCGCGATTTAGTTTTCAGTGAATTAAATGATAGTTTTAACCAATTAGATGATGGTTATAGGTTTCGAAGCATCCGACATCAAGTTGAGACACCTTTATGGCTACTTATCAATGAACAGCCTGAAAACTTTTTAATGCGCCCATTAAAAAGCTGGTCTGCCTTACTCAATCAAGCACTTAAGCAAACAATTGATGACATGACCACGTTAAACTCAAATGAGCATCAAGCCTTAACTGATGCTACATGGGGACAACAAAATACCACAGCTATCAAACACCCATTAAGTAAAGCGGTCCCTTTCATCGGACAGTGGCTTGACATGCCAGCAACACCATTGTCAGGCGATAGCTATATGCCTAAAGTTCAAGGCACTTCTTTTGGCGCTTCAGAGCGTATGGTTGTATCACCTGGTCATGAAGAAACAGGCATTTTTCATATGCCCACCAGTCAGGCTGGACACCCTTGGAGTCCTTATTATGGTAAAGGGCACGATGATTGGGTAAACGGAAAAGCATCACCTTTTTTGCCGGGTAAAACTAAATACACACTAACACTATTAAGTTATTAATTTCGAGCTTCAAAGTGCGCAAGTAAACAACAGTAATAGGAAAAACAATGACTACATTAATTTGGTGCTTATTTATCGCAACACTTTTACCCCTTTTGGCGAAAGGACCTGTTGCTTATGCTATGCAGAAGTTGGGGGGGTATAACAATAGCCACCCACGCGAGCAACAAAGTAAGTTAACAGGTTTCGGTGCTCGTGCATTAGCCGCTCATCAAAATGCTTTTGAATCCTTAATTATTTTTGCACCTGCAGTCTTATTGGCAATAGCAACTCAGCATACGGGAACAAATATAACCTTACTCGCCATAGTACATGTGTGTGCACGCGTAATTTACAACCTACTATATTTAATAAACGTAGACAAACTGCGCACCTTGGTTTGGGGCATCGCCACGTTCAGCAGTTTTGCTATAATTTGGCAATGTATCCCGTAAAGTTAAGAAGTAAATTAAAACAGTCTAAATAAACTGTTGACAGAATTCAGTAAAGCTAGATAGAGTAGCTGCTCTAGAGAAATTAAACCTTCCGTTTTATAGGTTTTTTTATTGATTAATCCACCAATAGCAATAACAGGAAAAATACAGTGAGCGAAAAATTAGATTTAAACGAAATACGTAAGCAAATAACCACTTTAGATCAAGATTTACTAACTTTATTTGCTAAACGTCGCGCACTAACACTCAATGTTGCTAAAAGTAAAATACAACAAATTCGCCCGATTAGAGATCAACAACGTGAACAAGAGTTGTTAATTCGCTTAATAAAACAAGGTAAAGCGTTAGGTTTAGATGCCCATTATGTTACCAGTGTTTTTCAAACAATCATTGAAGACTCAGTGCTTAATCAGCAAGCACTTTTACAAAGTTTAGCCAATCCTGATATTCAAACGCCAGCGGTTAGTGTTGCTTTCTTAGGTGATAAAGGCTCATATAGTTATTTAGCCAGTCATCGATATTTCTCTCGACGCGCAGAAAAAATCATTGAATCAGGCTGTCAAAATTTTAGTGAAATTCTACAACAAGTAGAGTCTGGTCAAGTGGATTACGGTATGTTGCCTATTGAGAATACCAGCTCAGGTAGTATCAACGAAGTTTATGATTTGTTACAACACACCAATTTATCGATTGTTGGTGAAATTACCCAACCAATAGAACACTGTTTACTTACCGCAGCTGATACTCGTTTAGATAAAATAAAAACAATCTATGCGCATGTTCAGCCATTTGCCCAGTGTAGTAATTTTTTAGATAAACAAAATGATATCCGTATAGAGTACTGCGAGAGCACTGCTGATGCTATGGTTAAGGTTTCTGAATTACAAGATGATACTGTTGCAGTCATTGGCAGTGAAGAAGGTGGGAATTTATATCAATTACAAGCACTAGAAAAATCGATCGCAAACCAAAGCGAAAACCATTCTCGCTTTATTCTAGTCGCTAGAAAAGCCGTGGATGTGGCTGAACAAATACCGGCGAAAACAGCGATTATTCTAGCGACAGGTCAAAAAGCAGGTGCCTTAGTAGAGTGTTTATTAGTACTAAAAGAAAAAAGTATAAATATGTGTAAACTTGAATCTCGCCCTATACAAGGTCGTCCGTGGGAAGAGATGTTTTATATTGATGTTGAAGCTAATTTGAAAAGTTTTGCGTTACAAGAAGCAATTAGTGAAATTACCGAACACACCAATTTCATTAAAGTACTGGGTTGTTACCCTATAGAGCATATCAGCCCGACAAGCGTTCCAAGTAGTGCATTAACTTAAAAAAACTTAATGGCTGAGTCTATAATACATATGACGCCGTTACCCAAATAAGTAACGGTTTTTTATAGCAAAGTATAATATGCCATTTTCCCCTTTCGTAAAAAAGAGAACTATCCTTGAATAAATTAGCTGTTTTAGCTTTTACCCTATTAGTATTTCTAAGCACCATGCTTTGGTATTTAGCCAATGGTTCACTTAATGAATACCTTAAAAGCCAAATTGAAATACAAGGTCATTATTACACGGGTCAAAAAACCAATGTAGTCTTAGCTGATTTTTCCTCAAGTACAGGGATAGGAGAATTTAAACAGTTTAGTTTGGTAAACTTAAATCATCATCAAGCCCAGCATGCGATTTTAATTGATGAAGCAAATATTGAGTTAGTAAAACAACCCACACAGAGATTATTAACATCAATAAAAAAAGTCACTATCAACAAGCTTACCCTAAATATTGAAAAGAATTCAGGTGAAATCAGTAATATCGAACAACTTATTGATAGAATTAAGCTTAAACTTGCCCAAGACTACCCAGAGTTATATCCAAACATCAGTGCGAAAATATACGCTCAAAATAATCCTCAACTTAATGCTGAAGAATATGCCCAAACTCACCCGCAAGCTGGCCCTATTATTGAGTATACTAAAGCCAAGAAAAAGCGAGGAAAGCCTCAAGCCAAAATCAACATTTCTGAGATCGTTATCAATACAGTAGAATTAACGTTAATGGATAATGGATTAGCTAAAACAACATTGCTTCAAAATGTGAATATGACAGTGATAGGTGGTAAACAAGGTATTGTAACTAATCAGTTAGGTGGAGAAGTATTACTTGCTTTACTGAACTTAGCCACACATAGCTAAGTTATAAATTTAATTAAGTTCTGCTGATACTTGTATTATAAATTGAGCAGAGTAAGCTTAAATCTATCAATAACAAATGAAATAACACTTAAAATCAACTATTAAACAAGAAAAGGAACATTCAACTATGCCCCCAGTGAAGTTTTTTTATCAACCTAGCACGGTGTTTATTCCACTGTATTGCACGTTATTATTATCAATGACGGCTCAAGCAGGTGATTTAGAAATAACGCCAATGCTTGGCTACACTTTTAGCCCCGAATTAATCAGTGGCGATAATACTGAAGAGCTAGCAACAACTAATGAACCCAATCTTGCTCTAGCCTTTTCTTGGAAAGATTCTACTGATGGACAGGGGCAAGTTTTACTCAATTATATTTCTCGTGATTTCACCGATAATATTGACCAATCAAATCATTCTTTTGACACTTTATACGCGCACTTTAACGGTGTCGCTTTTTTTAAAGAAAAAAATTACATCACAACCGTTGGCATGGGTGTGGGTGTAACTTATTTTAATAGTGATTTTGATAGTGCTATTTATCCATCTATGACCTTTGCTGTTGGTACTCGCTATGAACTTTCAGATGATTTAGCCTTTATTACCGAGCTTCGTGCATATGCTACGTTAACTAAGGATGATGAAACTCTTTTTTGTCAAGACGGGACTTGTGTAGCTCACATTGATGATGCGGTTTGGTTTGATGGCCAAATATCAATCGGTCTGGCTTATAGCTTTTAACATTTACCTAACCAAGTATGGTAACTGTAGGTTTTAGTGTAGATAATCTAAAGACATAACACTTTATTGAGTCGGTGTTATGTTTTGTACGTTGAAAATATTGATACGTTGAAAATAGTTTTACTAGAAAAAAAATACAAATTCAATTAACGCTTATCTGAACTATACCCGCCCCACTTGAAGATGCATGATTCAGCGGGTATGACAGTCTGTTATGATAAAAAAACCTGTAACAGATTTTGTTACAGGGTCATAAAAAAACCTAATGCTTTTTTAACTCATTGGCCTTTAATAACATCGCTTTACTTTCTGCCATAAAGTCATCTGCATAATCACCAAACCAATGTGACACTTGCTTAAACATAGTCACAAAAGCATCTTTATCACCCATTTCAACATCTTCCAATAACTCTAGAAAACGATAGGCAAAACGTTTCATCATGTTGATGTTATCAGGATTAGCAAAAATAATATCTGAATATAGAATAGGATCTTGTGCAAATAATCGTCCTACCATGATCAATTCTAATCGATAGATTGGAGAACTCATATTAACTAAATTCTCAATATCTGCCCCTTCAGCCATCAAATGGTAGCCGTAAGCAATGGTAGAAAAATGTCGCATTACCTGCACCATAGACATCGCCTGATCATGCTCATGTGCAGGTACTTGAAAAATTTTAGCTCCCCATACTTGAAACTGTTTTAACAGCCATTGGTATTGCAAATCTTCACGACCGTCACAAACTATAATGGTCTGCTTAATTAAGCCAGTTACATCTGGACCGAACATAGGGTGAAAACCAACTACAGGGCCAGAATGCACTTTCATCATTTCATATAGGGGTGACTCTTTGACACTAGTAAAATCAGCTAAAATACAATCATCTGGTAAATTATTTAAATGATGAATAACCATTGAAGTCAATCGAATAGGTACCGCAACAATCACCAAACTTGCATTTGCTAAAATAACATCACTATTAGGCCAGTCTTCTTGTTCAATAATTTCGACTTGATAACCTGAGCGTTTAAACAAATCGACAAAAACGCCACCTAATTGCCCTTTACCACCAACAACTACAACGGTTTTACATTCAGGATTAATGCATTGATAGCCACTTGCATCTTGACTAACATAAGAGTCGCGCATCAGGCGACGCAATACGTCTTCAATTAAATCTCCGCTTAAACCAGCCTCTTGAGCTTGTTCTCTACGTTTACTAATTAAAGCGGCTTCACGTTCAGGTGCAAAAATAGGAACACCCTCTGTACTTTTAAGGGCGCCAACTTTCGTTGTTACTGCTAAACGTTTGGCCAGTAAGGCGACTAATTGGCTATCAATTTCATCAATCTCATCACGTAAAACTTTAAGATTGTCTTCAAAATCATTCATAGTTTCTCAATAAACTTAACTTATACCAGTTTCATTAGTTAGGTGATCTATTTTATACGTAGGAAAAACTGCCAAATACAAGGCATTTATTTTAATAACTAGTTATTCTAATGATTAAATAAATAACGAAGTAGTTGGGCGTTTTAACAAGTAGAAATGATCACATAGTTAGTGAGATTGGTATTATACTATTTTATACGCTGTTTCAGTGTATCACTAAGCATCTCATCAGCTTCAACTAATAAAGCTTTTGTACTGCTTAAATCAATACAGGCATCGGTTACTGAAACACCATATTCCATATCATCAAACGCTAAATCACTACTTTGATTACCCGCATTTATGTTGCTTTCTAGCATTATACCTATAATTGACTTGTTGCCTTCACAAATTTGATTAAAAACATTAGTCGCAACAAGTGGTTGGCGACGATAATCTTTGTTTGAATTGCCGTGACTACAATCAACCACAATACCTGGCTCTAATTTATGTTTCGCTAATATCTGTTCACAGTCACTAATGTTAACACTGTCGTAGTTAGGTTGTTTGCCGCCACGTAAAATAACATGGCCATCAGGGTTACCTGATGTTTTAATTAAAGACACTTGTCCTTGGCGGTTAATTCCCATAAAGCGATGTGATGATGCAGCTGACTGTAATGCATTAATCGCTACATCTAAACTACCGTTAGTACCGTTTTTAAAGCCTATTGGCATAGATAAGCCACTAGCCATTTCTCTATGAGTTTGTGACTCTGTAGTTCGTGCACCAATAGCCGACCAACTAAATAACTCTGCTAAATATTGCGGACTAATCGGGTCAAGCGCCTCAGTGGCAAGTGGCAAACCAAGCTCTGTTAAATAAATAAGTAGTTCACGTGCTTTTCTCAAGCCAGATTCAACATCAAATGAACCATCCATGTGAGGGTCATTAATTAACCCTTTCCAACCAACCGTAGTACGAGGCTTTTCAAAATACACTCGCATAACAATATATAAAGAGTCTTGATGTTTATCATGGAGTTTTTTAAGTTCACGAGCATATTCTTTAGCTGCATCAACATCATGCACAGAGCACGGACCACTAATAACTAATAAACGCGAATCACGTTTATGAATAATATTAGCAATAATAGTACGGGCTGATTTAACAAACTCCCGACCTGGCTCTTTTAATGGTAACTCATCTCTAAGTTGCTCAGGGGTGATTAACACATGCTCTTCATTAACATGGATATCATTTAAGGTACTTTTATGGCTTATAGTCGACATGGTTCATTCCTAATAAAACTAATTAATAAAAATGCGCAGGATAAAAACAAGATTTGCAGAAAATATTGAAAAGTCCAAACTACAGTTTTAAAGCGCCGCAGCTTAACAGAAAATAAAAACACAATATCGTAAAGATTTAGTTACGCGATTTGTAAGGTTATTTTTACACATAAAATTAACCGAGTACAGTACCTTTTGTAAAAAACATAAAAGAGATCCCCTTTTTATGATCACTTCATTAAAAGTGTGCGGTTCTTCAACGTTAGTAACCTAATTATACCCGTTCCACTTGTACCACAACAAATATTTCGTTGTCACACAAGTGTCATAAATAGTTCACCTAACTGTCACATAAAATTCCTACACTGCACACAGTTAAAAAATGTGCTTAAACCTAGACGCAATATTCAGTCTAAAACTTATTAATTCAATTACAAAATGAGAAATCATATGAACACTTTTACTAATAAAATGAATATGAAAAAAACAATAATCAGCCTATCGCTAGCAACAGTTGCATTAACAAGTAGTTTTGCCAATGCTCAAGGAAACAACCGAGATACTATTACTGCTGTTGGCTCGTCAACTGTTTATCCTTTCTCAACAGTTGTTGCTGAGCGCTTTGGTAAAAATACTGACTTTAAGACACCTAAAATTGAATCTACTGGTACAGGTGGTGGTATGAAGTTATTTTGTGCAAGTAATGCTATTAACACGCCTGATCTTTCTAATGCATCACGTCGAATGAAAAAAAGTGAATTTGATATGTGTGTTAAAAATGGCGTAACCAGTATTACTGAAGTACTAGTGGGTTATGACGGTATTGTGGTTGCTAATTCAAATGCTAGTAAGCAAATGAAAGTTACCCGTAAAGAGTTATTTCTAGCTTTAGCAAAAAAAGTTCCTGCTAAAAACGGCAGCGAAACACTTGTGGCTAATCCGTACAAATTATGGAGTGATATTAACCCAACATTACCTGCCAATAAAATTGAAGTTTTAGGTCCTCCGCCAACTTCAGGTACCCGTGATGCATTTGCAGAATTAGTATTAGAAGGTGGTTGTAAAAAGTTCTCATGGATTAAAGCAATCAAAAAGCAAAATAAATCTAAGTACAAAGAAATCTGTCACAGCGTACGTGAAGATCACGCCTATATTGAAGCCGGTGAAAACGATAATCTAATAGTACAAAAATTATCCGCAAATCCTAAAGCGTTTGGTATTTTTGGTTTTAGTTTTTTAGACCAAAATAGTGACAAACTACAGGGTTCAATTATTGATGGTCAAGGCCCTACTTTTGATGCTATTGCTGATGGATCTTACCCTGTGTCACGCCCATTATATTTTTATGTGAAAAACGCACACGTCAATAAAGTCCCTGGAATTTTAGAATTTTTAAAAGAATTCACCAGTGAAGCAGCTATGGGTGAAGAAGGTTATTTAACAGACAAAGGCTTAATCCCTTTAGGTACTAAGAAACTAGCAAAAGTTCGCCAAGGTGTATTGTCTCTTGCTCCATTAGTGTTGAACTAGTAATTACATTTCGAAAAAGTACCCAGCCGTTGTTAACAATGGTTGGGTTTTATTTACTAAAAAATTAGTTTAAATATATGAATTCATCTTTATTATTTTTTGTTTTACTTTGCCTAACACTGTTTAGTTATTGGTTTGGTGTGCAACGTTCATTGAAAGTAGCTGGTGGCGCTCAGCATAAGAAAGAACTGACTAGTCTTCCGCAACAATTTGGTTTATTAACAGCCATGGTTTGTGGTTTACCTGCATTAATTACTTTACTCATTTTTAATAGCGGTGAACATATCGTTGTTGAGCAACTACTCACTTCAACATTACCACTAAATATTCAATCATTATCAACCGTAGATATCGGCTTATACTTAAACAACGTTCGTTCAATTGCAAGCTCAGAAGCAGTATCAGATATATTACAAGAATTAAGCCAAAGCAGTGATATAAAGACGAAAATTCAATATAAAGCTGCATTTACGTTACAAGAATTAAACCAACAAGCAATTTGGCTAAAAACAGCCTTAGTATTAATCATTGCGTGTGTCAGTGTGACTGTTGTAGTAAGAAAATTTAGCCTGACCTATCCAGCAAGACAAAAATCTGAACGAATCATACGCGCCTTATTAGTTGCGTCATCTGCCGTAGCTATTCTAACAACCCTTGGCATCGTTATCTCGGTACTGTTTGAGTCTATTCAATTTTTTAAAAGTGTTTCTCCTGTAGAGTTCATGTTTGGCACTCAATGGAGCCCGCAAACAGCAATGCGCAATGATCAAGTAGGCGGTTCTGGTGCTTTTGGTGCAATCCCTTTATTTGCTGGCACTATGTTAATTACCTTTATTGCGATGTTATTAGCCGTACCTGTTGGTTTAATGATTGCCATCTACTTATCACAATACGCGTCAGTAAAATTACGTGCTTTTGCTAAACCTATGCTGGAAGTATTAGCAGGTATTCCCACGGTCGTTTATGGTTTTTTTGCCGCCTTAACCGTAGCACCCGTTATTCGTAATATAGGTGAATCCATAGGGTTAAGTGTTGCTTCTGAAAGCGCCTTAGCTGCAGGTTTAGTCATGGGTACTATGATAATTCCTTTTGTGTCTTCACTATCGGAAGACGCCATCAGTGCGGTCCCTAACTCATTAAAAGAAGCCTCGTTTGGTATGGGCGCAACAAAAAGTGAAACTGTCTTAAAGGTATTATTACCCGCGGCATTACCAGGCATTGTTGGCGCTATATTACTCGCTGTATCTCGTGCCATAGGTGAAACCATGATAGTGGTAATGGCAGCAGGAATGGCCGCTAATTTAACAGCCAACCCACTTGACTCTGTAACAACCGTAACAGTGCAAATAGTAACGCTATTAACTGGCGATCAAGAATTCGATAGCCCAAAAACCTTAGCCGCTTTTGCCTTAGGTTTAATGTTATTTATCACCACGCTCGGTCTAAATGTTTTAGCACTGAAAGTCGTTAGAAAATATCGAGAGCAATATGACTAAACTAAACAAAAATTTAAATGTAGATAGTAATACTAAAAATACACTTTCAACCACAGAAAAGGTCTCGCTTAGCCTTAAAAGCCGACACAGCAAAGAAAAGCGCTTCAAACGCATAGGGCTTTTCTCTGTGCTGTTTGGCTTCCTACTAGTGGTTATTTTACTCAGTGATATTACGTCGAAAGCACTACCTGCTTTTAATCAACACTGGGTTAAACTTGATGTGGACTATCAGGCATCATGGCTTAACATTAGTGACTATTCAGTACAAAATCCTATTACTAAGCAAATGAACAAAGCAAACTATCGCAATGTGCTGAAAAAGTCGCTTTATCAAATGTTTCCAAATGTTAGTGACCGTAAGGACAAGCGTAAACTATCTAAGTTGTTCAGTAGTAATGCTGAGTTCACCCTTAAAGATAACTTAATCGCTTCCCCACAACTGTTTGAGAAACAAACACAGGTATGGGTAAGACTTGATGATGACGTAGACAGTTACCTTAAAGAAGCATTTCCTTTAGGAGAAGCAGGACTAAGAATTAGCCAAAAACAAGCACAGTGGTTGGCAGTGCTTATATCGAGTGATCGAGTCGAAAGTCGATTTAACTTTAGTTTCTTTACTTCCAGTGATTCTCGAGAGCCTGAACTTGCGGGTATTAAAGGCGCTTTAATGGGCACTTTACTTACTATGTTTGTTACCTTGTTATTGTCATTCCCGCTAGGCGTTGCCGGTGCACTTTATTTAGAAGAATTTGCCCCTAAAAACCGCCTTACAGACTTTATTGAAATAAACATTAATAACTTGGCAGCAGTACCTTCTATTGTTTTTGGTCTATTGGGCTTAGCAGTGATAATTAATTTATTTGGCTTGCCCCGCTCTGCCCCCTTAGTTGGCGGCATTGTATTAACCTTAATGACCTTGCCAACTATTATTATCGCCAGTCGTGCGGCAATAAAAGCAGTTCCCCCTTCAATTAGAGAAGCAGCCTTAGGTTTAGGGGCATCAAAAATGCAAGTAACATTCTCTCATGTTTTGCCACAAGCTATGCCTGGCATCATCACAGGAGCGATTATTGGTGTTGCACAAGCCTTGGGTGAAACAGCACCGTTATTAATGATCGGGATGGTTGCTTTCATTGTTGATGTACCTAGCAGTATTGTCGATTCTGCCACCGTACTGCCCGTACAAATATTTTTATGGGCCGATAGCCCTGAAAGAGCTTTTTTAGCAAAAACCTCCGCAGCCATCTTAGTGCTATTAACGTTATTACTGATAATTAACCTTAGTGCAACCATGCTACGCAGCAAATTTGAAAAGAAATAGGAAAACAGTATGAACGCTATAACTTTACCCAAAAAAGAGCATGTAAATCAAACATCGCAAACTAACTTGTCGGAAATTGAGCTAACGCAAACCGTTGGTAATATCTATGCTGATGACGCCAAAATGTCTATTAGGAACGCCAATGTTTATTATGGAGACAAAAAAGCCATTGATAATATCAGTTTAGATATAGCTAAAAACCAAGTAACAGCGCTTATTGGTCCATCAGGCTGCGGGAAATCAACATTTTTACGGTGTTTAAACCGTATGAACGATACCATCGACATATGCAAGATTACGGGTCAATTCACCCTTGATGATGAAGATATTTATGCCAAAAATTTAGATCCTGTGCTACTGCGCGCTCGCGTTGGTATGGTATTTCAAAAGCCTAATCCTTTTCCCAAATCAATATACGACAATGTTGCTTACGGTGCGCGTATTCATGGTTTAACAAACAATAAGGCTGAGTTAGATGAAATTGTAGAAACTAGCTTGCAAAAAGCAGGATTATTTAACGAAGTAAAAGACAGGCTTAATGATCCCGGCACTGGTTTATCTGGTGGACAACAGCAACGTTTGTGTATTGCGAGAACAATCGCAGTAAGCCCTGAGGTTATTCTAATGGATGAACCTGCTTCAGCGCTTGACCCTATTGCTACAGCCATTATTGAAGAGCTAATAGATGAATTAAAAGAAAAATATACCATCGCAATCGTCACTCATTCAATGCAACAGGCTGCACGTGTTTCACAACATACTGCATATTTTCACATGGGCAAATTAGTTGAAATGGGTAAAACAGAAGATATTTTCACCCGCCCTGGTCACAAATTAACTGAAAACTATATCACTGGCCGCTTCGGTTAAATGGAGAATAAAATGACAACAACAGAAAGTACTAATAATCCTTCAGGATTCACTAAAAACCTGCATTTAGATAAGCATATTTCTCGTCGTTTTAATGAGGAGTTAGAGCAAGTAAGAACATTAGTTATGGACATGGGCGCTTTAGTTGAACAACAAGTTAACGATGGCCTTAATGCGGTATTAAATGCCGATGCCAAACTCGCAGTGAAAGTGATAGAGCGGGATCACGAAGTCAATTCAATGGAATTAGAAATCGACGAGTATTGCACACAAATTTTAGCCCGCCGCCAACCTGCTGCCAGTGATTTACGCTTAATAGTCAGCGTAATTAAAAGCATTACTGATCTTGAACGTATGGGTGATGAATCCGTTAAATTTGGCAGAAATGCCATCAAACTCGCTAAAGGTAATTTTGCCGAAGAAGAAGGCTCAAGACCCTTAATTGAACTGAGACACTTAGGAAAACATGTCAGTGAAACCTTAAATAAAGCCTTGACAGCTTACGCACAAATGGATGTTAATGCCGCATTAGAAATCATCAAAAATGATAATATTGTTGATGAAGAATTTGATAATATTTCGCGCCTACTCGTCACAAAAATGATGGAAAATCCACGTGAAATTAAAAATGCCTTGCGGGTAACTTGGTGTGCTAGAGCCTTAGAGCGCATTAGCGATCACACCACTAACCTATGTGAATACATCGTTTATTTGGTAGAAGGTAAAGATGTTCGCCATGCTACTATTGAACAAATCAAAGCAAGCATATCAAGCTAGCGCTTTACGCTATGTCTGTATATACCCGTTATCATTCAAAGTTCATGATTTCAGTGGGAATTAAAAGCCGTTCAAGCAAGGCATTAAATTTATAGAATGGTTGTTCCATTCTTTAATTTAATAACGCAGCATGAATGACTTTTAAACCCATCAAAGAAGGGCTTGAGCAATATCACTTCATCGTTGCTGTGATTTATAAGGGAGTAACCATTATTTCATCACAGCGCCTTGAATTGAAATCGCTCAAGCACTCTGAAACCTGCATATTAAATGGTAACGGGTATAGTCCCGTTCCTGACGAATCCCCTCGAAAATGAGTATAAAAATTTGAGTTAGGGGATCGACCTTCATGGCAAATTGTGATCAAATTACTTCGCCAAAAACAACTAATCACAAGAGCCATGAA